>JAEEGH010000633.1_pt1 | contig 117786 bp, 109 predicted proteins | sample 9134181 | NCBI WGS metagenome assembly JAEEGH01 (sample SAMN16246544, study PRJNA631951) | gut metagenome | biome: gut microbiome; feature: rumen; material: DP-attached | host: Bos | place: Iran: Karaj | collected 2018-10
CATCCTGATTTGACTCACCTGTGTTGGCTACATTTCCTAGATTTTGCCAGCAGAACTATGGCAGTAACTCTAGGAAATGTAGCCAACACAGGTGAGTCAAATCAGGATGTAAATCCTAATGAACAAGAGCCATCTGTACATGGAGAATTGTCTGAGGCAGGTCTATTAGCAGGAACTATAGCTGTGGCTGGTATAGAAGTGGCAAAAAACAATGTGCCATTAGAGTTTATAGACGGTGGAGCTTTAGGACTAAACTTTCTAGGAAGCGAAGCGGAAGGCAACTATATAGATTTAAAGGTTAGCTATACCATGACTTTTCCCATAGGATTGTTAGGCGATTTATCATTTGATGTAAATCAACGTGCCAGAACAAGAAAATGGGTTGGGTATGATAAGGCAGAATACGAGTCCGATGGTCGTTATGTGTATATAACAGAGCATGGGGCAGTTTATCATGTAAATTATTTTTGTACTTACCTTAATCCGTCCGTGCACAGGGTGCCAGAAGGAGAGGTTAAGGACAAGAGAAATAAAGGCGGAGCAATTTATTATGAATGTCGCAGATGCAAAAACAAGGATGGAAATGGGTTTTTGTACATTACGGACTATGGCACATCCTACCACAATGATGTGAATTGCACCGAGATTAAACACAATATAAAGAAGGTCCTTTATGAGGAAGTGAAGGATAGCATGGCGCCTTGTAGTAAATGTTCTGCAGGGGAAGCTCATGATGAGGAGTAAGAGAATGGAAACAATTGGATTGGCTTGTCTATACGGATTGACAGCTATGGATGATTTGAAAACAAAACAGGTACGAGTAATAGAAATAATAGTATTTGGAATTATCGGGATACTAACAAATATAATCTACAGACCCCATACATTACTTAGTGTACTTGGCGGGGTTGGAATAGGACTTCTGACAATTCTATTTAGTTATATATCAAAAGAAAAAATAGGAATGGGGGATGCCTATATCATAACAGTAACAGGCCTTTATTTAGGATTTATAAATACGGCAGTTTTGCTATGGATTAGTTCTTTGCTGGCGGCAATTACAGGGCTAGTTTTAATACGTAAATACGATAATCCTAAAATGGAAATACCATTTGTGCCCTTCCTTTTAATGGCCTATATAATCATGTATTTAATACACATTGTAGGAGGGATTGTTCGATGAAGTTGAAGGGAAGCTACACTGTGGAGGCTGCATTTATAATCAGTTTTTGTTTTATATTATTTGGCATGGCTATTGGTGTTGCCTATGAATTATTTCAAATTACTTTGGAATATGTGAAGTATAAAGAGGGGAGTTTTGACGCTGTAAATCTATTCAGATTAAAGGAAGGGCTTGTAGGAATATATCATGCTATAAAGGAGTAGAGTATATGGAAATAAGTTATGAACGAAAGCACAATGAAAGCTTCATGGTGATAGATGGTAATGGAAAGAATATTGATTATGAGAACAAAATGATTAATGCCAACCATATATCTTCATTGTTAACCATGAGCAGCTTTGCATTAGATGGAAAGGAAAAGCGCAGTTATACAATCAGTCGAAAAGAGAATCTGGAAGACTTTATTGATGCCCATGATTTAACTATAGAAATGCTGGAGCGAATTATTATTAATTTGCAGCTGGCACTTGATGAAGTAGGAAAGTATCTTATCGATGAACAGCATATTTGGATAAGTAAGGAATCTGTTTTCTTGGAAAAATCCAATGAGAATTACAAGCTTAGCCTTTGCTATTATCCGGGGGAGTTTGGATCAGTTCAGGAGCAGTTTAGACAGCTCATGGAGTATTTTCTTTCAAAGGCATCTCAGGCTGACAGGGAATCTGCAAAGCAATTGTATATGGCATATGATTTGTGCCTTAAGGATGATTACACTTTAGAAGAAATAATTGATTGCCTTCAAGACAGAGAATACAAGGAAACATATCAGGATAATATTGAATATGACCAGGAGCCGGAAGAGGAAAGACCTGAGATTTATGTAGAGAAGGTAACTTTGGAAGAGAATCCAGATATGGATTATTTGGCCAATTATTATGAGGATGAGCCAAAGCATTCTTTTGTAGAGAAGCTTTTGTCAGCAACAAAAGACATTATTTCAAAAAGAAAACCAGTAAAAGATGAAGAGGATATATATACAGAGGATTTTCTTGTTGAACCGGACTATGAGCTTGAGGAAAAGACTGTTCTTTTAACTGAGGCCAAGGCTGTAGGCAAATTGGTATATGACGGCAATAACAACGAGGATGACTTTATCATAAACAAGGATATTTTCAGGATTGGTTCATCAAAGAATAATGATGCCATTTTAAAGGCTCGTACTGTCAGCGGAAACCATGGGAAAATTACTAAGGAAGGAGACGATTTCTTCCTTGTAGACAACAACAGTTTAAATGGAACGTTGTTAAACGGAAATATATTGTCTTACCGTATTCCCTACAAATTAAAACCCATGGATATAATTCAATTTGCATCAGAATCCTATGTGTTTATGTAATTGGTGTAAAGTGCCAACTTTTGTTGTTAACTCCCTTTATTTTTGGTAAAATAATAAAAGTTTGTGGGATTTTCCCTAGTTAGGAGAGTTAACGAAATGAGTATTATCGATAAGGTGTTTGGAACACACTCACAGCGCGAGTTAAGGCGCATCAGTCCAATCGTAGATAAAATTGAATCATATAGAGAAGCTATGGGGGCTCTCACTGATGAAGAGCTTCGTCATAAGACAATAGAATATAAAGAGAGACTTGCTAATGGAGAGACACTTGATGACCTCCTCCCAGAGGCATACGCTACAGTTCGTGAAGCTGGTAAGCGTGCACTCGGTATGGAGCACTTTAGAGTGCAGCTCATCGGTGGTGTTATTTTGCATCAGGGCCGTATCGCAGAGATGCGTACTGGTGAAGGTAAGACTCTTGTTTCAACACTTCCAGCATACCTTAACGCACTTGAGGGTAAGGGCGTTCACATCGTTACTGTAAACGATTACCTTGCAAAGCGTGATGCTGAGTGGATGGGTGAGGTTCATCGTTTCCTCGGCCTTACAGTTGGTGTTGTTTTAAACGACATGTCAAAGGAAGAGCGTCAGGCTGCTTACAATTGTGATATCACATACATCACAAACAACGAGCTTGGTTTCGACTATCTTCGTGACAACATGTGTGTATACGAAAAAGATTTGGTTCAGCGTGGTCTTCACTACTGTATCATCGATGAGGTTGACTCAGTTCTTATCGATGAGGCACGTACACCACTTATCATTTCAGGTCAGTCTGGAAAGTCTACAAAGCTTTATGAGCTTTGCGATGTTCTTGCTCGTCAGCTTCAGCGAGGCGAGGACCTTCCTGAGTTCTCAAAGATGGATGCCATCATGGGCGTTGAGCGTAACGAAACTGGTGACTTCATCGTAGATGAAAAGGACAAGGTAGTTAACCTTACAGCACAGGGTGTTGCAAAGGTTGAGCAGTTCTTCCACATCGAGAACCTTGCAGATCCAGAAAACCTTGAAATCCAGCACAACATCATCCTTGCACTTCGTGCTCACAACCTTATGTTCAAGGATCAGGATTATGTTGTTTCAGATGGTCAGGTTATGATTGTTGATTCATTCACAGGACGTATCATGCCAGGTCGTCGTTATTCAGATGGTTTACATCAGGCTATCGAAGCAAAGGAGCGTGTTGAGGTTAAGCGCGAGTCTATGACTCTTGCAAGCATCACATTCCAGAGCTTCTTCAATAAATATGACAAGAAGGCAGGTATGACAGGTACTGCTCTTACAGAGGAGCAGGAGTTCCGTGATATCTATGGAATGGACGTTGTAGAGGTTCCTACAAACCGTCCAGTACAGCGTATCGATCATGATGATGCTGTTTACAAGACAAAGGCTGAAAAGTACAAGGCAGTTGTTGAGGAAGTTAAAAAGGCTCACGACAAAGGACAGCCAGTACTTGTTGGTACAATCGATATCGATATTTCAGAGCTCGTTTCAAAGATGCTTCGTCGCGAAGGAATCGAGCACAACGTATTAAATGCAAAGTATCATGAGAAGGAAGCTGAAATCGTAGCAGAAGCAGGTAAGCATGGCGCTGTTACAATCGCAACTAACATGGCTGGTCGTGGTACTGATATTAAGCTTGACGAGGAAGCTCGTGCAGCAGGTGGTCTTAAGATTATCGGTACAGAGCGTCACGAATCTCGTCGTATTGATAACCAGCTCCGTGGACGTTCAGGTCGTCAGGGAGACGTTGGTGAGTCACAGTTCTTCATCTCACTTGAGGATGACCTTATGAGACTCTTCGGTTCAGATCGTCTCATCACAATGTTCAACTCTCTTGGTGTTCCAGAGGGTGAGCAGATTAAGCACAAGATGCTTTCTGATGCTATCGAAAAGGCTCAGAAGAAGATTGAGGAAAACAACTTCTCAGCTCGTAAGAACTTGCTTGACTATGATCAGGTAATGAATGAGCAGAGAGAGCTTATTTATAAGCAGCGTCGCCGTGTACTTATGGGCGAGGATATGCATGAGCAGATCATCGGCATGATTAAGGACAAGGTTGACGAATGTATTGAAAAGACAATTCCAGATGATGTAGAGACAGACCTTTGGGAGCTTCAGGAGCTTAACCACCTCCTTTGCCCAGTCATTCCAGTTCCTGTAATGACAAAGCTTTCACTTGGCAACATCAAAGAGAAAAAGCAGCTCAAAGAAAAGCTTACAGAAATCGCACTTGATATGTACGATAAAAAGGAAAAAGAATTCGAGCAGCCAGAGCAGTTCAGAGAGGTTGAGCGAGTTATCCTTCTTAGAGTTATCGACCGTAAGTGGATGGAAGAGCTTGATGATATGGAACAGCTTCGTCAGGGTATTCGTCTTCAGGCTTATGGTAACCGTAACCCAGTTGATGAATACAAGGCAGCCAGCTACGATATGCTTGATGCAATGAATGCAGCTATCATCAATGACACACTTACAATGCTTTACAGAATTCGCATTGAAAAGAAGGTTGAGCGTGAGGAAGTAGCTAAGGTTACTGGTACAAACAAAGACGACACAGCATCTTCAGGACCAAAGGTTCGCAAGGAAAAGAAAATCTTCCCTAACGATCCATGTCCATGTGGTTCAGGATTGAAGTACAAGCAGTGTTGCGGAAGAGCAAAATAATATAAAGATTAGGGGCCTCATACGAAGTATGAGGCCCTTTTAAAAGGATTGAGTATGACAGATTTAGAAGAATACTATAATAAATTCAATGAGGATAAACGTCTGCGAAGCCGTCATGGAATCATGGAGTTTACCGTGACCATGAAATACGTTCACAAATATCTAGACATACTAGAGCGTGGTGAAGAAACGCCAGGTGCTGAGCCTAGGGCGAAGTCAGATATAAAGATTCTAGATATTGGAGCCGCCACCGGCGGCTACAGTATCCCTCTTTGGGAAGAGGGATACGATGTCACAGCAGTGGAATTGGTGAAGCACAACCTTGGTATGCTTAAAGCCAAAGGTACAGGCGTAAAAGCTTTCCAGGGAAATGCACTTAAGCTCAAGAGATTTGAGGATGAGTCTTTTGATTTGACACTGTTGTTTGGACCTATGTATCACTTAAAGACTAGGGAAGAGCAGCTGCAGGCTTTGAAAGAAGCAAAGCGTGTTACAAAGACTGGGGGCTATATTCTTGTTGCGTATGTAATGAATGAGTATGCCTTCCTGACTTATGGAATCAAAGAGGGCCACGTCTTAGAGAATATTGCTGGAGGAAAGTTGGATGAAGCCTTCCACGTACGGCCGGGCGCTGATGATTTGTACGCGTTCATGAGGACCGAGGATATTGAAGGGCTGAATGCAGATGCCGGGCTAGCCCGCGTACAAATCATATCGCCAGACGGCCCTGCAAATCACATGCGTCGCGAGGTAAATGCCCTTACAGAGGAGCAGTTTGCAGCATTTATACAGTATCAAATGGCCGTCTGCGAGCGCGCCGACTTGCTCGGCGCCAGCGCCCATACAGTAGATATTTTGAGAAAGTAAAACAAAAGCAGCTAATCGACTTAGTCGATGTAGCTGCTTTTTAAATAATCTATGAATGTCATAACTTTGCCGTTTTCGCTGTCAAATAACTCTCTGAAAATGTTCATGTCAAAACCTCCTATAAACATTTTTATCAATCAACATCTATAGAATACCACGTTTTCTGAAAACTTCTATTGAGATGTTATACAAATTATACAATTTACACAATCTCAAAATGTATATAATGCACAAAAAGGTGTGATTAATCCGCTATAACATAAATCTATAGCTCTTTAGATTGATTTTGCACAATCGAATAGTATAATATAAAATTAGTTGGAGGTATTAATTATGTTTTTTGATGATGTAAAAAATAGAAGAAGTGTTAGAACTTTTGATGGAGCGGGATTAACTCAAGAAGAATTAAAGGATTTACAGGCATATTCTACAAGCATTGTAAACCCATACAATATCCCAGTTGAATTTGTGTTTTTGAATAAGGAAGATCATGACTTATCAAGCCCTGTTCTTACTGGTGAAAAGCATTATATTTCAGCAAAGGTCAAAAAGGGTGAAAATGCAGATGTTGCCTATGGCTATAGTTTTGAAGAATTATTGATGTATGCGGAAAGTAAAGGGCTTGGCTCAGTTTGGATTGGTGGAACAATGCCAAGAGACAAATTTGAAGCAGCTTCAAATCTTCAGGAAGATGAAATTATGCCATGCATGAGTCCTATTGGACATAAGGCAAATAAAATGGGCGTTAAAGAAGTGCTTATGAGAAAAGGTGTAAAAGCCGACACAAGATTCGACTTCTCAGAGCTATTCTTTAAAGGTGATTTCAATACTCCACTTACACAGGACGAGGCAAAGAAATGTGACATCCTTTTAGCACTTGAGGCAGTTCGCCTTGCACCATCAGCTGTAAACAAGCAGCCTTGGCGAGTAGTAGTAACTGAAAACGGTGCACATTTCTATGAAAAGAAGGACCGTGGCTACGACAATGGTACATATGATTTACAGAAAGTAGATTTAGGTATCGCCATGTATCACTTTGAAAATCAGTGCCGCGAAGAGGGTAAGCAGCTTACATTCAAAATTGCAGACCCAGGTATAGCACTTCCAGAAAAAACAGAATATATTGCAAGCTATATTTTCTAATATATTAAAATGACAGCGAGGCCTGTGACATAGCCTTTTTCTTAGGGCTAGTGCCATAGGTCTTTTTGTATGCTCTAAGGAATGTGGAGTAGGTACCGAAGCCGGCCTGCTCAGCAGCCTCCACTATAGCAACACCAGAATTAATCAAGGACTGAGCCAGTGACAGTCGCTTAATGGTGATATAGTTTCCGATGGTGTAGCCAGTTTCATCCTTGAAGGTATGCATCAAGTAATATCGAGAAAGGAAAAACTGCCCAGCTATTGTATCCACAGACAAATCCTCTGCCAAGTGTTCGTTAATATAATGAATAATCTCGCCGATTTTCGACCCAGCATAATTGGTAGAAATATATTCGACCTCGTCGCTGATTGCAGCTCGATTCAGCTCAATCATAAATTCTAAAAACAGCACCTGCATGAAAAGTTCGTTAGCGTAATCCTCCTTGCCAAGATTGGCAGTGAGCTTTCCAACGGCAGCTGCTACCCTGGAATTCTTAAAATAATGAAGTCTCAAAACATGAGAACCTTTTTCCATAGCATTTCTAAAGCAATAAGATAAATCATTTCCCTCGCGACTGCATTCCGCCAAAAATTCCTTTGAAATATAAATGATAATTCTCTCGTAAGGTGAATTATCGTGAAAAATAGGGCGGTGAACTTCCCCGGCACTGACAAAAACAATATCATCTGCCTGCAAATCGAAAGTCTGGCCCTCTATGGAATAGGAGGTATTTCCAGATAAATGTATCAGCACTTTATGGAAATCATGATAATGAAAATCTATCTCGCCCAAATTAGAATCCACGAGATGAAAAATCTTGAAATTATCATATAAATAGCCTTTTTTCGAGTATCTATCCATGGGCAACCTCCTTTGAAATCTTAAATATATTATATAATCATCAGCACTATTTGCAATAATTTAAGCACAAAGCGGCATTATAATATTAAAAAGTGCGGAGTATACTTGTGGTATGATAGAAACCGTACAGTTAACTAGTTTCGAAAGGACATTATATGAAATTTACAAAAATGCATGGCTGCGGTAACGACTACGTTTATGTAAATCTTTTTGAGGAGCAGCTTGATAACCCAGCAGAAGTTTCTATTAAAGTTAGCGACAGACATTTCGGAATCGGCTCAGATGGTCTTATCACAATTGGCCCATCTGACAAGGCAGATTTCAGAATGCACATATATAACGCTGATGGTTCAGAGGCAGAGATGTGCGGTAACGGAATTCGTTGCGTTGCTAAATATGTCTACGACCACAACCTCACAGATAAAACTGAAATCACTGTTGAAACAGGAGCGGGAGTTCTTACTCTTATCCTTTATCCGGAAAATGGAAAGGTTCAGCAGGTTCGCGTAGATATGGGTGAACCAATTCTTACACCTACAGAAATTCCAGTGGTTTCTGAAAACGACCAGGTCATTGATGAGCCAATCGAAGTAGGCGGCAAGACATGGAACATGACATGTGTTTCTATGGGCAACCCACATGCAGTTGTTTTTGTAGATGACACAGCAAGTTTCCCACTTGAAAAATACGGTCCGCTTTTTGAAAATCACGAAAGATTTCCAAAGCGTACCAATACAGAATTTGTTCAGGTTATCAGCCGCACAGAGGCTAATATGCGAGTTTGGGAGCGAGGCAGTGCCGAGACTTGGGCTTGCGGAACAGGTACATGTGCATGTGTTATGGCATGCATCCTTAATGGAAAGACAGAAGATAAAGTATTAGTTCACCTGAGAGGTGGCGACCTTACTATAGAATACGACCGCGCAAGCAACCACGTATTCATGACAGGTCCAGCAACCGAGGTATTTTCAGGAGAAATAGAGGTATAAAAATGAAATTAACAACTCTTTTAGAAGAATTAGACTATGAGTTATTCGCAGGAGAATTAGACCGCGAAATATCTACACTTACATACGACTCAAGAAAAGTAGAAAAGGATTCAGTGTTTGTTTGCATCTCAGGCACAGTTAGAGATGCCCATGATTTCATCCCAGATGTAATCGAAAAAGGCGCAGGCACTATCATCATCGAAAAAGATGTTGAAACAGTTCCAGGTGTTACTTACATCAAGGTAAAGAACAGCCGTCAGGCACTTGCAATTCTTTCAGCTGCATACTTTGGTCACCCTGCAAAGGAGCTTAAGACTATCGGTATCACTGGTACAAAGGGCAAGACAACTACCACATACATGGTTAAGTCAATCCTTGAAAAGGCTGGCATCAAGACAGGTCTTATTGGCACAATCGAGTCAATCGTTGGTGAAGAACGCATTCCTGCTGTAAACACAACTCCAGAATCATACCGTGTTCAGGAACTTTTTAGACAGATGGTAGACGCTGGCCTTGATGCAGTAGTTATGGAGGTTAGCTCACAGGCTCTTATGCTTCACAGAGTTTCAGGTTTCACTTTTGACATCGGCGTATTTACAAACCTTGAGCCAGATCACATCGGTGAGAATGAGCACAAGGATTTTGAAGATTATATGCATTGCAAGAGCCTTCTTTTCCAGCAGTGTAAAGTAGGTATCTTCAACGGAGATAGCGAGCACATCGAGGGTATCCTTAAGGGACACACTTGCGATGTCATTAAATATGGTTACGGCAAGGACAACGACCTTATTGCTGAAAATGTTGAGCTTCTCAAGGAGCACGGCGCTCTTGGCGTTAAGTACCACATCGCCGGCAAGGAAGACATGGACGTTGAGGTAAATGTTCCAGGCACATTCTCTGTTTACAACTCACTTACAGCAGTTGCTATCTGCAAGCAGTTTGATGTTGCAGAGGACAAAATCAAGGCAGCTCTCAAGGATGTTCACGTAAAGGGACGTATTGAACTTGTGCCAGTTTCAAAGAAATTTACAGTCATGATTGACTATGCACATAATGCAATGGCTCTCGATAGCCTTCTTACAACTCTAAAGGCTTACGAGCCAGGCAGATTGGTTTGCCTCTTTGGATGCGGAGGAAACCGTGCAAAGAGCCGTCGTTACGAGATGGGAGAGGTAAGCTCAAAGCTTGCTGACCTTACAGTTGTTACATCTGACAACCCACGTAATGAGGAGCCAATGGATATTATCAACGATATCCTCATCGGCGTTAAGAAAGCTGATGGCGAATACGTAACAATCCCTGATCGTAAGGAAGCAATTCGCTATTGCCTTGTAAATGCAAAAGAGGGAGATATTGTGGTTCTCGCAGGTAAGGGCCACGAGGATTACCAGGAAATAAAGGGTGTAAAGCACCCCATGGATGAGCGCGAGCTTATCGCAGATATTATTAAGGAGGATGGACATGACATTATTTAAGGGAGCAGGAGTAGCACTAATCACTCCATTTAACGAAGACGATACCGTAAATTATGACATGCTCGGAACTTTAATTGATAGACAGATTGAAGGCCATACAGACGCAATCATTGTATGCGGCACAACAGGTGAGCCTGCTACAATGACAGAGGAAGAAAAGCTTTCTGTTATAGATTTTACAGTAAAACGTGTTAATCACAGAATTCCTGTTATTGCAGGTGCAGGTGCCAATTCTACAAAGCTCGTTATCGACTTCTCAAAGAAGCTTGAAAAGCTTGGTGTAGATGGACTTCTTATTGTCACACCTTTCTACAACAAGGCTACACAGCAGGGCTTGTACGAGCACTACACTGCAATCGCTAGAGAGACAGACCTACCAATTATCATGTACAACGTGCCTAGCCGTACAGGATGCAACATCCAGCCAGAGACAGCTATGAAGCTGGGCCTTGAGAATAAAAACATTGTTGGCATCAAGGAAGCAAGCGGAGACATCTCTCAGATTACAAAGCTTGCAAGCCTTTGCAGAGGATGTCTTGATATCTATTCAGGAAACGATGACCAGGTCATCCCAATCCTTTCACTTGGCGGAATTGGTGTAATTTCAGTCCTTTCAAATGTTGCACCTCAGGGTACACACGACATGGTTATGGAATACCTCAATGGCAACGAAGAAAAGGCTAGAAGATTACAGCTCGATTACCTTGAGTTAGTTGATGCATTGTTCTGTGAAGTAAATCCAATCCCTGTTAAATCCACTATGAATATGTTAGGATTTAATGTAGGAAGCCTTAGACTTCCACTTACGGAGATGGAGGAAGAGCACAAAGTGGCTATGAGTAAGCTCTTACACAGAATGCCACAGGAAATGCTAGCATAGTTTTGAGGGACGAGTATTTTAATCCAAAGGAAACACCAATAACTTACATATTGGTTGCTATAAACATCATTACATTCGTAGTGTTGGAAATCATGGGAAACACTACGGATGGTTTATTCATGCTGTTAAACGGTGCCATGAACCCACAAAAGGTACTTGCAGATGGGGAGTGGTATCGTCTTCTTACAGCTACATTCATGCATTTTGGAATTGAACATTTGATGAATAACATGTTGCTTCTGTTTTTGCTTGGACAGATTTTTGAGCGAGCAGTGGGGCCAGTGCGTTATTTAGGAATATATTTAGGGTCAGGACTTACTGGCTCTTTTTTGTCATTCTTTTTTATGTGTCTGATGGGGAAAAACGATATTGTGGCAGGAGCATCCGGCGGAATCTTTGGAATAGTTGGGGGAATGCTTGTTGTCATTATTGTACACAGGGGGAAATATAAAGGAATAAGCACCAAGAGGATGCTGATTATGGCAGGACTTACCCTCTATTTCGGGTTTGCTTATGCTGGCACAGATAATGTTGGCCACCTGGGAGGTCTTATTGCTGGCGTTATAATCACATTCTTCTCATACGGAATTCCTACATTAATAAAGGGGTCACACGTTGATTTTGAGTCCGAAAAAAATTATACTTGAAACAGGATGATATCAATGAGGAATGATGTATGAAAGTTAATATTTATTACGGCGGAAGAGGCCTTTTGGAGGACCCAACTTTATATGTAATTAACAAAATGGAGCAGGTGTTGACTGAGCTTCAGGTTGAGGTTCGCCTTTACAATATTTATGAGCAAAAAAATGCCATTTCAATGCTTCCACAGACACTGAAGGATGCAGATGGAATTATTCTTGCAACCACAGTGGAATGGCTTGGAATTGGTGGCTATATGAACCAGTTTTTGGACGCATGCTGGCTGTATGCTGATAAATCAGCCCTTGCGACCACATATATGCAGCCAGTTGTTATGTCTACAACATATGGCGAGCGCGAGGCTATGGTTACCCTTGAAAATGCTTGGGAGATTCTTGGTGGTTTGCCATGTTCTGGCTTCTGCGGATACGTAGAAGATCTTAAAGAATTCAGAGAAAATGCGGAATATGCTCATATTATCGAAAAGAAAGTAGAGACACTTTACCGCACAATTTCACAGCACACAAAGGGATTGCCAACTAGCAATCAGGCGGTCACAAGAAGCATTCTTAGAACAGCTCAGCTCGAGCTTTCTCCACAGGAATCAGAGCAGCTTTCAAAGTTTGTTTCTGACGATGAATATGTTCAGACACAAAAGGCAGATATCGCTGATCTTACCAGCATGTTCAGAGATATGATGGGACAGAAGCAGGAAGACAGCGCTAATGAATACATAAACGATTTCAAGGTTCACTTTAGAGGAAACCCTGAATTCTACGCAAAATACCTTTTCATGGTAGAGGGAAAAAGCCAGCCATTATTCATGAATGTAATGGGTGAGCAGCTTGAATGTCATTACGGCAAAGAGGACAATATCGATGTTTACATGAAGCTTTCAGGCGCAATTATGGACAACATCGTAGCAGGCCGCGAAACATTCCAGCGTGCATTTTCAGTGGGAGACATGACTGCAAAGGGCAATTTCAGAACCCTTCGCATGCTTGATGAAATATTCAATTTTAGCTAGGAGGATAATGTAATGAAGGACAACAATTGTATTTTCTGTAAGTTAGCAAATGGAGATATTCCAACAAATTCTATTTTTGAGGATAATGATTTTAAGGTAATTTTGGACGCAGATCCTGCTACAAAAGGACATGCACTTATCCTTCCAAAGAATCATTTTGCAAACCTTCTTGAGGCAGATGATGATGTGCTTGAAAAGGCATTACCACTTGCTAAAAAAGTATCAAATAAAATGAAGGCAGAACTTGGCTGCGCCGGCGTAAATATCGTACAAAACAATGGTGAGGCAGCAGGTCAGACAGTCCATCATTTACACATCCACATCATCCCAAGATATGAGGATGATCCTGATAAAACAATCTGTGGATGGAGCCATCAGTCATTTACTGAAGAAGAGACTGCAGAAGTTGTAAAGAAACTATCATTATAAAAGAATAGTGAAAAGAATTATTTTAAAAAGATTTAACTAATCTCTTGACTCTGATTGTTAAGAAATTTATAATTTATGAGTATGTTAATTTCATAACAAAAAGGAGAGAAGAGATATGGACAACAATATGAATTTTGACCCAATGACAGGTCAGCCAGTTAATCAGCAGCCTGTATACCAGCAGCCTGTAGTTGATGAGACAGTTGGAGTTGGTGAGTGGATGCTTACAACACTTCTTTGCATCATCCCAATCGTAAACATCGTTATGATGTTCGTTTGGTCTTTCAGCGCTAACACAAAGCCATCAAAGAAGAACTGGGCTAGAGCAGCTCTTATCTGGACAGCAATCGTTCTTGTACTTTACATCATTTTAATTGCTGCTTTCGGTGCTGCATTTGCTTCAGCAATGTACTAAGATAAAAATAGGAGCAGGTACTTAATGTACCGGCTCCTTTCTTTTTACTTATTTATATCTGTTATAAGCTTCATAATAGTGCTGTTAGCATCTAATAAATGGCTTGATGCCATTGTTTCTTTAATAGAATCTCTTCTATCGTAAACATCTTTTACGGCATTAATGAGTATTTCTGATGTAAGCTCCTCTTCCTGAAGAACTGTTGAAAATCCTTGCTTCTTGTAGCTTTCTGCGTTAAGAATCTGATCTCCACGGCTAGCTGCAGCTGAAAGTGGAATAAGGATGTTTGGAATCTTTAAAGCAAGAATCTCACAAATTGAATTGGCACCTGCGCGGCTAATCATCAAATCTGTCATAGCGAACACATCGTTTAATTGTTCACTGACAAACTCATATTGTTGATAACCTGTTTTGCCTTCTAACTCTTTGTTGATATTTCCCTTACCAACCAAATGAACAATCTGGAAATCAGCAAGCAATGTATCAAGTGATTCCCAAACAGCATTATTAATGAATCTAGAACCAATACTTCCACCCATAATCAAAATTACAGGCTTGTCAGCAGTAAATCCAGTGAACTCAAGACCCTTTTCCTTTGAGCCTGTGAAAAGCTCGCGGCGAATTGGCGAACCGGTATGAACTGCTTTGCCTTCTGGAAGATACTGAAGTGTCTCAGGGAAGTTGCAGCACACCTTTGTTGCAAATGGGATAGCAAGCTTGTTGGCAAGTCCTGGAGTCATATCAGACTCATGGATAATAGAAGGAACATGCTGACGAGCAGCCGCCATAACAACAGGAACAGAAACAAATCCGCCCTTTGAAAATACAACATCTGGCTGAATGTGCTTAAGCAATTGATTTGCCTCGGAAAAACCCTTGATTACTCTGAAAGGATCAGTGAAGTTTTTCCAGTCATGGTATCTGCGAAGCTTACCAGATGAAATACCGTAGTAAGTGATACCTGCATTTTCTACCAATTTCTTTTCGATTCCAGTGTATGAACCGATGTAGTAGATTTCATAGCCCTGCTCCTTGAGAAGTGGAGCCAAAGCAAGGTTTGGAGTGACATGACCAGCAGTACCACCGCCTGTCATTACTATCTTTTTCATATAGAACCTCTTATATAAATATTAAGTATTTTTATTTGAACATTTACATGATAACAATCGTGAATTAAAAGTCAAATAATAGTACAATCCGGCGAAAATACGTGATAGAATTAGTTATGGAGAATAACTATTATGAAAAAAGGGGAATAGTTAATGAAAGTATTAATAGTTGATGACGAACTTTTTGCGAGACGCACTTTGGAAAGAATTCTTTCTGATGACGCAGAAATTATCGAGGCACAGGATTGTTACGACGCATACACAATGTATGAAGTATTTCATCCTGATGTAGTAATCACAGATATCATGATGAAGAGTGGCATCGGTGGAGATTGGCTGATTGATAAATTACTCCAGCTCGATGAGCAAGCTAAAATCATAGTTTGCTCAGGCAGACAGAAGACAGATTTGCTTAAATATAAGCTTATGGGAGCTAAGTATTGCATCCAAAAACCAATCAAATATCAAGAGCTTTGGGACTGTATTGATGCCGTAATTTGACAAAAAATTGTAAGAATGTTATATTAGCCTTCGTAACAAAGTTGTAATAAATAGAATTTTTTTGTAAAAAACAACGGAGGCTTATGGTTAAATTTAGCAATTATCTTGCTGCAGCGTACGATAAAAATCGAAAGTATATCAATAAACGTACTATGCAGTCAGGAGCTCTTGCAGTAGCATTGATGCTCTTATTTACAGGCGCATACACAGGCGCACCTGAGAAAGAGGTTTCTACTACAGCTGTAGATGTTCAGCCTACTAGCACAGCAGGTGTATTCTCAGCAGTATCATCAATGGAGCTCACAGCAGGAGATTCAAGTCTGGTTTATGCATCAGCGGATGTTACAGTGGTTGCGTCTACAACAGATCAGGTTGAGCCTGATTTAGAAGATGAATACGATGAGTGGGCAGACAAGGTTATGGCACAGGTTGACGATTATCTTTCTATTCGTTCAGAAGCCAGCTCAGATTCAGAAGTTATTGGAAAGCTTCGTTCTGGCGATGTTGCTACACTCGTAGATGTTTTTGACGGATGGTACGAAATCGAGTCAGGTAATGCACACGGCTTTGTATCAGCAGATTTCTGTGTCACAGGCATCGAAGCTTATGAGCTTGCAATGGATGTATGTGATACATACGCTACAACAGATGTAGCAGGCCTTCGCATTCGTAGCGAAGCATCAGAGGATTCTAGCATCCTCAAGGTTGTTTCTGAGGGAACAAAGCTTACAGTTGATTCTGATGCAGAGGCAGTTGATGGCTGGGTAGCAGTTACATCAGGCGATGTATCAGGATATGTTAAGGCAGATTATGTCCAGGTGGACATGGTTACTGGCGAAGCTATCACTCTTGAAGAAGAGGCAGAGGCTAAGGCTGCAGCAGAAGAAGCAGCTCGTCAGGCAAAGGAGGCAGCAGCTGCTGCCGCTGCAGCAAATCAAAGCATTATTGATTCTGCAGACGATGTTACTCTTCTTGCAGCAATCATTCAGATTGAAGCAGGAAATGAGATTTACGAGGGCCAGGTTGCAGTTGGTTCTGTTGTTATGAACAGAGTTCGCAGCGGCTCTTATGCAAACACTATCAGCGGAGTTATTTTCGCAAAGGGACAGTTTGCAACTTCACGTATGTCATCAGTTATCTCTAAGGGACCAAAGGCTTCTTGTATTCAGGCAGCATACGATGCCCTTGCAGGTGTTGATACAACAGGTGGCGCAACACACTTTAGACGCGCAGGTTCAAAAGATGGACTTATCATTGGTAACCACGTTTTCTACTAGTTTTAAATATATTGATAATGATGCAAAAAATCGAGCTCTTGGGCTTTACCCAAGAGCTCTTTTATTGTATAATGCATAATTAATTACACTAAATGCATAAATATACATCACTAAGGAGGTACGTTATGAGCTTAAAGGGAAAGAACTATTTAAAGATGTTGGACTTAACTACTGAGGAAATCAATTATCTTATTGATTTATCTATTCAGCTTAAGGCTGAAAAGAAGCAGGGTAAGTCTCAAAAAGATTACATGGCCGGAAAGAATATTGCATTGATTTTTGAGAAGACATCAACACGTACCAGATGTTCATTTGAAGTTGCAGCCTACGACATGGGAGCTAATGTAACTTATCTTGATCCATCAGGTTCTCAGATTGGCAAAAAAGAATCTATCGCCGATACAGCTCGCGTCCTTGGTCGCATGTATGATGGAATCGAGTATCGTGGATTTGAGCAGACTATCGTAGAGGACCTTGCAAAATATGCAGGCGTACCAGTATGGAATGGTCTTACAAATGAATCACATCCTACACAGATGATTGCAGATATGATGACAATAAAGGAACATTTTGGCAAACTTGAGGGAATAAAGTTTGTATATATGGGCGATGCCCGTTATAATATGGGTAATTCCCTTATGGTTACTTGTGCAAAGCTTGGTATGGATTTTGTGGCTTGCACAAACAAAAAATATTTCCCAGAGGAGTCACTTGTAAAGCAGTGCCAGGACATTGCAAGCCAGACAGGAGCTACAATCACACTTACAGAGGATGTAGCAGAGGGCTGCAAGGATGCTGATGTTATCTACACAGATGTGTGGGTATCAATGGGCGAGCCTGATGAGGTTTGGGCAGAGCGTATTAACGACCTTAGCCCATATCAGGTAAATGCAAAGGCATTTTCTTATGCAAAGCCTGATGCAAAATTCATGCATTGCCTTCCTGCTTTCCACGATTTGAATACCACAATCGGCAAGCAGATTCATGACAAATTTGGAATAGACTGTATGGAAGTTACAGACGAAATTTTTGAAGGCGAGCATTCAATAGTATTTGATGAGGCAGAAAATCGCATGCATTCCATCAAGGCTATCATGTATGCAACATTAGGTTCATGTTAGAAGAAATACGATACGAATATTACGAATCAGTAGATTCAACAAACGACAGAATTAAAGAACGTGCTCATGACAACGAAGCACAGGGACTAGTTATTTCAGCAGGCACACAAACTGCAGGAAAGGGCCGCATCGGAAGAAAGTGGGAATCACCTACAAAGGATTCAGTATCCACTTCGCTTTTGCTTAGACCAGATGACATCTCATTAGAAGCCATTCCAACAATCACTGTAGTTGCGGCAATGGCAGTTAGGGATGCGTTATCAAACCTATATGGCCTAGAGGGCAAAATAAAATGGCCAAACGATATCGTGTTGGGCGGCAAGAAAATCTGCGGTATCCTCACCGAAATGGAAATGAAGGACAACAAGGTTTGGTACGTTGTAGTAGGTATTGGTGTCAACGTTCACAACACTCACTTCCCAGAGGAGATTGCGTTCAAGGCCACATCAGTAGATATTGAGCTTAAAAAGCAATCCGGGGAAAAAGGACATCGTTCCGAAATCACAAAGGCTATCTGGGAGAGCTTTCAGAAGTACTACAACATCTTCATAAAGACCCAGGATATGTCCGGCCTTAAGGAAGAATACGAAAGATATCTTGCTAATCTGAACGAACGTGTTAGAATAGAGGCTCAGGAGAATTCCTACGAAGCGATTGCTAGAGGAATCGATGACCGCGGCCAGCTCATTGTTGAAGTGGACGGTCAGCAAAAAATAATTAGTACAGGAGAGGTTTCTGTTAGAGGAATCTATGGATACATTTGATATGGAAGAAGAAGTAGTATTATGCGGCGCTAGCTGCTACACTAAGAAATTTTATTTGAATCCGGACTTCGAGGGACTCCCTCCAATGATTAAGGATGAATTAAAAATAATGTGCGTTATGTACACTGAAGAGGTTAGTGGAACAATCCAGTTCATTTACGAAGAGGATGGCAGTCTCAGAATCGACGTAGATCACAACGAAGATGATTTACTCTATGACGAGATTGGTTCTGCACTTGAAGTAAAAAGAATGCAGAGAGAACGCACAGAGTTATTCGAGGCACTTGAGACATACTATAAAGTAGTTTTCCTTGGGGAGGGCATGTAATGTTACTTACGATCGACGTTGGAAATACAAATATCACTATGGGAGTTTTTGATGGAGATACTCTTCTTGGCAACTTCCGTATCACTACAAAGATAAACAGAACATCAGATGAGTTCGGTATCGTAATCAAGGATATTCTTCGTTCAAATGATTTGGACGCATCCAAGGTAAACGATGTTATCATCGCATCTGTAGTTCCAAATGTAATGCACTCTCTTACAAGTGCAATCATTAAATACTTCGATATTCAGCCTATCATCGTTGAGGCTGGCATCAAGACAGGCATTCGAATTGCTACAGAGAATCCAAAGCAGATTGGTGCAGACAGAATTGTTGATGCAGCAGGCGCTTATGAGCTCTACGGTGGCCCAGTTCTCGTAATTGATTATGGCACAGCTACCACATACGATTTGGTGGATGGAAATGGAGCATTCGTTTCAGGTGTAACTGCGCCTGGTATCCGCATCAGCGCAAAGGCTCTTTGGGAGGATGCAGCAAAGCTTCCTGAAATCGAAATCAAGAAGCCTGAAAAAATCCTCGCAAAGGAAACAATCTCATCTATGCAGGCAGGTCTTGTGTACGGTCAGATTGGTCAGACAGAATACATCGTAAAACACATGATAGAAGAGAGTGGCTATGATAATGTGAAGGTTGTAGCAACAGGTGGACTTGGCAATCTTATCGCCAGCGAAACAAAGTGCATCGATATCTACAATCCAAATCTTACACTCTATGGAATGAAGTTTATTTATAACAAGCAAAAGAGATAATGATTAATAAATTAAAAATTGGAAATGTAACACTAGACAATAATTTAATTTTGGCACCAATGGCAGGCGTAACAGACCTGCCATTTCGTCTGTTATGCAAAGAGCAGGGAGCGGCCCTTTGTTGCATGGAAATGGTCAGCGCCAAGGGCATCTACTACAACAATAAAAATACAGAAAGTCTTCTTACTGTAGATGAAAGAGAGCGCCCTGTTAGCCTTCAGCTTTTTGGCTCGGACCCAGAAATCATGGCGGCTATGGCGGCCAAAATCGAGCATCGTAATTTCGATATCCTTGATATCAATATGGGTTGCCCAGTGCCAAAGGTAGTTAATAACGGCGACGGTTCTGCCCTCATGAAGAATCCTAAACTGGCTGGAGAAATCATCGAAAAGATGGTAAAGGCAATCGACAAGCCTGTCACTGTTAAGATTCGCAAGGGATTTGACGATGAACATATTAACGCGGTAGAGATGGCTCACATCGCACAGGAATCCGGTGCAGCTGCAGTTGCAGTCCACGGACGTACTCGTGAGCAATACTATTCTGGAAAAGCGGATTGGAGTATTATTGCTGACGTTAAAAATGCAGTATCAATTCCTGTAATTGGCAATGGCGATATTCTTGATGCAAAGGATGTAATCGCCATGAAGGAGCAGACGAACTGCGATGGCTTTATGATTGGTCGTGGAGCACAGGGCAATCCTTGGATATTCCATCAGATTCTCCATTACTTCGAAACAGGAGAGCTGATTGGCAAACCACCTATCGAGGAGATGATTGACACCATGCTTCGTCATGCCAGACTTCAAATCGAATTCAAGGGAGACTACCTTGGAATCAGAGAAATGCGTAAGCATGCAGCTTGGTATACCGCTGGATACAAGGGTGCAAGCAAGCTTAGAGGCATGATAAACGATGTAGAATCATACGAAGAATTAGAAGCTCTTTTCCACAACTTTTTGGCAAATTTTAAATAATTTATGAATTAATTTGGAATTCTTGACATCAATATGTGGGTGGCTTATAATTCACTAAGTTATTGAAGTTAGTAGGGTCTTGCTTAGCAAGGCTCTTTTGAAAATTATAGACCCTGGAGGAAATAATATGGAAGCAAAGAAGAATTTACTTACTGCTGAAGGACTTAGAATATTAGAGGACGAACTTGAGGATCTCAAGGTCAATAAACGTAAAGAAGTATCACAGAAGATTAAGGAAGCTCGTGAGCAGGGTGACCTTTCAGAAAACGCAGAATACGATGCAGCGAAGGATGAGCAGAGAGATATCGAAGCTCGTATCGAAGAAATCGAAAAGATTCTTAAAAACGCTGAGGTCGTTACAGAAGAACACGATACAAAGAACATTAACATTGGATGGACCGTTACACTTCTTGATGTAGAGTTCGACGAGGAAGTTGAGTACAAAATCGTAGGTTCTACAGAGGCAAACAGCCTTAAGGGCAAGATTTCTAACGAGTCTCCTGTAGGTAAGGCTATTCTTGGACACAAGAAGGGCGATACAGTTACAGTAGAGACAGAAGCTGGAGAATTCCAGTACAAGATTCTTGCTGCAAAGAAGAACAAGTAATATCGCACATTAAGGCGGCCTATTCAGGGCCGCTTTTTTTGTACCTATAAATAAATCACACAACAAAAGGAGGAAAATATGCTAGCTAGACTTAAGAAAAAATACATCGGTGACAAGGCGTTTTACAGACGATATATTTTCCTGGCAACACCTATGATTATCCAGAATGCAATTACCAACTTCGTAAGTTTCTTGGATAATATCATGGTTGGACAATTGGGGCAGGAAGCAATATCTGCTGTCGCAACAGTCAATCAGTTAAACTTTGTTTTTTCACTGGCAGTTTTTGGTGCAGCTTCCGCAGGAAGCATCTACGGAGCTCAGTACTTTGGTAAGGGTGACCACAAGGGTCATATGTACACTTTTCGATTTAAGCTCTACACCACATTGCTTGTAACTATACTAGGTATTTTGATGTTCAAGGTTTGGGGAAGCCAGCTTATTTCCCTTTTCCTTACAGAAAGCGAAGGTGCATCTCCAGAGCTTGCACTTTCACTTGGACTTAAATACTTGAGTATTATTTTAGTTGGATTGATTCCATTTGCTGTAAACCAGGCATACGCCACAAACATCAAAGAAACAGGTCAGACGGTAGTGCCTATGGTAGCAGGAATGGTGGCAGTTGCTACAAACGCTATTTTGGACTACTGCTTGATTTTCGGATTTGGACCATTCCCTCAGCTTGGAGTTGAGGGTGCTGCTATTGCAACTGTTATCGCAAGATATATCGAAGCAGCCATCGTTATTATTTGGGCTCACACTCACGCAGACAAAAACAAATATCTTGCAGGAGCTTATCTTGGTTTTGGAATTCCAAGAAAGATTTTTAATCAGATTCTCATCAAAGGTGCGCCACTTATGCTCAACGAAGTCCTTTGGGCAGCAGGCGTCAGCGCAGTAACACAGAGCTACTCAGTCCGCGGAATGAACGTACTTACAGCACTCAGCATTTCAAATACTGTAGGAAACCTTTTCAACATTGTATTCATTCAGCTTGGTGCTTGCATCAGTATTATCGTTGGACAGTACCTTGGCGCAGGTGAGCTTGAGGAGGCAAAGGATGCTGATAACAAGATGATTGCATTCAGCGTATTCTGCTGTACAATCATGGCGGTTATCATGTTTGCATTTGGAGGATTGTTCCCTCACATTTACAATGTTGAGCCAGAAATCAGAGAGCTTGCTACAAAGTTTATTGCAGTAGCCGCACTATGGATGCCATTCTGTTCATTCAGCCACTGCTCGTACTTTACACTTCGTTCAGGCGGCAAGACACTTGTAACCTTCCTTTTCGACTCAGTATTTACATGGGTTGTTATGGCTCCACTTGCATTTGTATTGGCTCATTTTACTGGCCTTGGAATCGTTTGGGTGTACTTCTTTGTTCAGGGAACAGAAATCATCAAAAACATCATGGGATATTTCATGGTAAAGAGCGATGTATGGCTCCAGCAGATAGTATAGTTCCTTGACACAATTGAGGAAACTAGACTATAATCAAGTAGTTTGACAACAATTAAAATGTTTTTAAATAGATAAGGAGAAATTATGGCAGAGCAGGATATTAATCAGTTACTTCAGGTTCGCCGTGAAAAGCTTTCTGCACTTCAGGAAGCTGGCAAGGATCCATTCCAGATCACAAAATTCGATCAGACTCATCACAGCGATGAAGTTCGCGCTCTTTACGAGGAGCATGAGGCAAAGCTTTTAGCAGGTCGTCCAGCTGTTAACACAGATGGAATGGATGAGGAGGCTGCAAAGCAGGCCATTAATGATGATTACAACGAGCGTCGTGCTATCATGGATGCAGATCCAATCCACGTTAGCATTGCAGGTCGTATGATGTTCAAGCGTGTTATGGGTAAGGCAAGCTTCTGCAATATCCAGGACTTACAGAACAGCATTCAGGTTTATGTTGCTCGTGATGCAATCGGCGAAGATACATATGCAGATTTCAAGAAGTCAGATATCGGTGATATCTATGGCGTAAAGGGATATGCATTCAGAACAAAGACAGGTGAGATTTCTATCCATGCTGAGGAGATGACTCTTCTTTCAAAGTCACTCCAGATTCTTCCAGAGAAGTTCCACGGTCTTACAGATACAGACACACGTTATCGTCAGCGTTATGTTGACCTTATCATGAACAAGGATTCAAAGGATGTATTTATCAAGCGTTCACTTATGATGCGCGAAATCCGTAACTTCCTTGCAAATCGTGATTTCATGGAAGTTGAGACACCTATGCTTGTTGAAAACGCAGGTGGTGCAGCAGCTCGTCCATTCTTCACACACTACAATGCACTTGGCGAGGAGCGTAAGCTTCGTATCTCTCTTGAGCTTTACCTTAAGAGACTTATCGTTGGTGGTCTTGAGCGTGTATTCGAGATTGGCCGTGTATTCCGTAACGAAGGTGTTGATGCTCGTCACAACCCAGAGTTCACTCTTATGGAGCTTTACCAGGCATACACAGATTACGAAGGTATGATGGAGCTCACAGAGAGCATGTTCAGATACTTGGCAGAGAAGGTTGTTGGTTCTACAAAGATTTCTTACAACGGAGTAGAAATCGACCTTGGAAAGCCATTCGAAAGACTTACAATGACAGATGCTGTTAAGAAGTACGCAGGCATCGATTTTGATACAGTTGCAGACGATGAGGCTGCAAAGGCACTTGCTCGTGAGAAGGGCATCGAGTTTGAGGACCGTCACAAGAAGGGCGATATCCTTAACCTCTTATTCGAGGAGTTCTGCGAGGAGAATCTTATCCAGCCTACATTTATTATGGATCATCCAATCGAGATTTCTCCACTTACAAAGAAGAAGCCATCTGACCCTACAAAGGTAGAGCGTTTCGAGCTCTTCATCAACGGATGGGAGATGTGTAACGCATACTCAGAGCTTAACGATCCAATCGATCAGCGTGAGCGTTTCGCAGCTCAGGATGCAAATGCAGAAGCTGGTGATGATGAAGCTGAGCACACAGATGAGGACTTCCTTAACGCACTTGAAATTGGTATGCCACCTACAGGCGGTATTGGATACGGTCTCGACAGACTTTGCATGCTTCTTACAGATAGCGCTGCAATCCGTGACGTATTATTATTCCCTACTATGAAGTCACTTAACCCTGCAAAGCCACAGGCAGCAGGTGCTGATAATGGATTCTTTGCTCCAAACGAGGGCTTAGATTTCTCAAACGTAAAGATTGAGCCACTTTTTGAGGAGCAGGTTGATTTCGACACATTCTCAAAGAGTGATTTCAGAGCAGTAAAGGTAAAGGCTTGCCAGGCAGTACCTAAGTCAAAGAAGCTTCTTCAGTTCACACTTGATGATGGTACAGGTACAGACCGTACAATCCTTTCTGGAATTCACGCATTCTATGAGCCAGAGGAGCTTGTTGGAAAGACACTTGTAGCAATTACAAACCTTCCACCAAGACCAATGATGGGTATCGAATCATGCGGTATGCTTCTTTCTGCTGTTAACAACCTTAAGGACAGCGAGGATGAGGAGCTTCACCTTCTTATGATTGACAACCACATCCCAGCTGGTGCTAAACTATACTAAAATATAAATGAACCATTTAGCAGAAGATGCTAGGGTTCGTAGATAAAGGCCTTATCATTTGATAAGGCTTTTTTTAATCAGATGAAATGAATAGATTTTTTGACAAATCTCGAATTTAGGGAGAAAATTAAAGTAAATATACACACGATTAGAGCAAGATGTGTATACTTACTTTAATTTTTCCTTGATTTCTATAAAATGAAGGATATAATTAGAGTAAAGATACACATATATAGATGTTCATGTGTACAATTACTTAAAAGGAGGTCGACATGCTCCTAACATATAATGATTGCATTGATAAATATGGCAGTGATTATCAATTGAAAAAAGAAATTGCAAGCGGGAATATATTCATGAAGGAAAAGGGAATATATTCTACGAGCAGAAATATATCTGATGTTGAAGTTATTATGAGTAAATATCCAAAAGCTGTCTTTACTGATAGGAGTGCATTTTATTATCATTCTCTCACAGATGTAATACCGGATTATTTTTATTTGGCAACAAAAAGGGAAGATAGCAGGATTAGGGATAAGCGTGTGAAACAGTCATTTTTACTAAGTGAGATTTTTGACCCCGGAATTGAAGAAATCTTATATAATGACATAAAGATTAGGGTCTATGATAAAGAGCGCATGCTGGTAGAGCTTATGCGTTTTAAATCGAAAATGCCCTTTGATTATTACAAGGAAATTATTCAAAATTATCGTAGGGTTTCAGAAGAAATGGACTTTGGGCTTGTTGAGGATTATGCTTATATGTTTCGTAATGGAGAAAACATTATGAATCAGATACAGTTGGAGGTTCTTTGATATAAATGAATTTAAGAGATGAGGTTGAAAAAATAAAAAGTGAGGGCTATAACGAAGCAAATGCTGAATCTAAGCTTTGCCAAGATATTGTGCTAAAGGCTATTTCAGAAAGTGGAATGGGAAGGAATACAACCATTAAAGGCGGCGTTGTCATGAGAAGTATTTCTCAAAATGCCAGACGTGCCACTCAGGATATAGATCTTGATTTTATTAGGTACTCCATTTCTGATGATTCCATTAATAGATTCATAGAAAGGCTTAACTGTCTTGACGGTTTGGAAATCTCTATAGATGGAAAGATTGTAGAACTCAAACATCAGGATTATAAAGGCAAGAGAATAACTCTTAGAGTTGCAGATACAGAAGGAACAGTTCTTTCTTTGAAAATGGATATAGGGGTTCACACAGACCTGTCTCTTGAGCAGGAGGAATATGCATTTGATGTTGCGTTCCAGGAGGATGCTGTGAGTCTTTTGATTAATTCCAAGGCACAAATGATTACAGAAAAGCTTAAATCATTGGTTAGATTTGGAACACGTTCAACTAGGTATAAAGATGTTTTTGATATCTATTTTCTTAAAGATACAGTAAACATAAAACAGCTTAAAGACTGTATTAGAAAGTATATTTTTGAGGATGATACATTACAGAACGTGACATCGATGGAAGAAGTAGTCAGGCGAGTAGAGAGAGTTTTTACCAGTAGGAGGTATTTGCAGGAACTTGAAAAGTCTGAAAAGAATTGGATTGGAATTCCATCACAGGAAGTTATGGATAAAGATCTTGAGTTCCTAAAGAGCATAATATTTTAGAAATAGGCATGTACTCGGAATGATAGCTTATAAAATGAATGTGAGGACGATTTATGAAAAAGAATTCTCAAATAGTTATCGTTGAAGACGATAAAGATCTATGTGCTGGATTATGCAAGGCATTAAAAGATGAATCAAGAAGCATTGTTTCTTGTGAAAGTCTAAAGTCTGCAAGGGAACAGATATTGTTAACAAATCCGGCATTAATTTTGCTGGATATCAACCTCCCTGACGGAAATGGTCTTGATTTTGTAAAAGAAATTCGAGATAGAAAATTATCGTATCCTATTATACTTTTATCTGCAAATGATACAGATGCTGATGTAGTAAATGGACTTGAGCTAGGAGCGGATGATTATGTTACAAAGCCTTTTTCACTAAGCGTATTGAGAGCGCGAGTTAATACTCAGCTACGTAAAAAAGATATACTCTTAGGAGAGAATGAAGTTAGCATTGGAGAGTTTTCTTTTGATTTTGAGCGTATGATTTTTATGGCTAATGGTAAAGAAATCTCTTTGAGTAAGACAGAACAACGTCTTTTAAAGTTACTTGTATATAATCAAGGTGTTATTCTTTCGAGGGATGACCTTATAGACAGACTGTGGTCGGATGGAGCTGTGTATGTTGATGAAAATGCACTCTCGGTAACGATAAAGCGTCTTCGTGATAAACTTCATGCTAAGGATTATATCAAAACAGTTTATGGACTTGGATATATGTGGGTAAAGAACAATGAATGAGGTGCTATTGACGATTGCCGGACTTGTTACGGTGTCTGCATTAGTGTTTTCGATTTATAACAGCCATAAGAATAAAAAGATGCTGGATAATATTGAGAGGATGCTTAATGATGCTTTAAAAGGAAATTTCCGCGAAGATCAGTTTTCTGAAGATAGGGAATCAAAAATAGAGTCAAAATTGGCAGATTATCTTGGGTTTTCTGCTCTTTCTGCGGAAAATGTTCGTAAAGATAGGGATAAGATTAAGACACTCATTGCAGATATATCACATCAGACGAAAACACCAATTACCAACCTTCTTCTGCATAGCGAACTATTGAGAGAAACAGAATTATCCGATGATCAGCGAGAAAGCTTAGATGCGATATGTAATGAGGCGGAAAAACTTAGATTTCTAATAGATGCACTAGTGAAGCTATCAAGACTGGAAAATGGAATTTTGACTGTGGAAGCTAGGGACGATAATGTTGGAAGGCTTATTAATGAAATAGATTTAGCTATGCACAAAAAAGCTGAGGCCAAAGGATTATCATTCTTTGTCACCGAGGATGATGTTGTTGCTTCTTTTGATTATAAGTGGACATTAGAAGCTTTAAGTAACATTGTAGACAACGCAATAAAGTATACTGAAAAAGGAAGTATATCTATAACGCTTAAGTCCACAGAGATGTTCGCATGCATTAGTGTTAAGGATACCGGTATTGGCATTGCGGAGGAAGATATTCCAAAGGTTTTTGCACGTTTTTGCCGGCTTGAATCCTCTCGTGAAAAAGAAGGTGTTGGAATAGGTTTGTATTTATCCCGTGAAATAATTTCTAAAGAAGGTGGCTATATTAAAGTTAATTCGAAGCCAGGTGAAGGATCAGAATTTCTTATTTATCTGAAACGATAGGAATGACAAATCTTTCAATACTGTAAGAATTCATTAGAATTATGAAAGATTTCAGAAAGAATTGAGTGAGATAATCAGTGTGTAGAAGGAAAACTTCTGCACACTTTTTTTATGGGAGAGATTATAGTATGAGTATTTTAGAAGCAAAGAATTTGATAAAAGTATATGGGCAAGGAGAAAGCATTGTTCATGCTCTTGCAGGAATAAATCTTGAGGTTGAAAAAGGTGATTTTTTAGCGATCGTGGGAACATCCGGTAGCGGAAAATCAACGCTCCTTCATATGCTTGGAGGATTGGATAGACCAACATCTGGCGAGGTAATAATAGATAACATTCCAATTTTTAACCTTAAAGACGATGAGCTGACAATATTTCGAAGAAGAAAAATAGGTTTTGTATTTCAAGCGTTTAATCTTGTCCAGTGCTAAATGTATATGAAAATATCGTACTTCCTTTGGAACTTGATGGTGAAAAGGTTGATAAAGAGTATGTTGATGAAATCATTGATACATTGATGTTGACATCCAAAAAGGAAGTATTACCAAATCAACTTTCCGGAGGACAACAGCAGCGCGTTGCTATTGCTAGAGCGCTTGCTTTTAGACCTTCAATTATACTGGCAGATGAGCCTACAGGTAATCTTGATTCTAAAACAGGACAAGATGTTTTGAGCCTTTTAAAAGTTTCTGCAGATAAGTACGGGCAAACTATTGTTATGATTACTCATAACGATGAAATTGCGCAACTTGCCAATCGCGTCATCAGAATAGAAGACGGTCTTACCGTATCCGCTTCTGAAAGGAGATGATGTGTCTATGAAGGTCAATAATAGAAAATGTATATTTAGAATGGCAATCAGAATACTTTTCTCGAACAAACGACGAAATCTAATAACAATATTTGCCATTATACTTACAGCGGTATTGTTTACTTCATTGTTTACCATTATGCTGTCAATCAATGCTTCGTATGAGAACAGTAGGTTTAGACAGCTTGGTGGTTATATGCATGGAACATTCAAAGAAGTCACATATGCCCAAGAAGAAAAACTGATTCAACATAGAAATGTTAAAGCATATGGCGAACGGATGGTTCTTGGCATGATTGCGGATGATTCATTTAGAAATCAATCTGCAGAAATAAGTTTCATGGATGATAATACTGCGAAATGGTCATTTATCGAGCTAGAAGAGGGTCATATGCCAATTGAAAAGAAAGAAATCGTGATGGATAAGGAAGCTCTTAGGCTTCTTGGCTATGAACCAGTGCTTGGTGAGAAGATAGAACTTACCTTTGATATAATTGGCGATACAGATGAAACCAGTAAGTATACTGATGTGTTTACGTTGGTAGGTTACTGGGAATTTGATTCACTTAGTCCGGCCCATTTTATAAATGTATCTAAAGAATATGCTAAAGAGTTTTCACAGATTATTGAAACCCAGGGCTATAAACCGATAAGAACTGACTTAGGTGTAATGCTATCATCTTCTGTTAATGCTTGGAATAAAATGATAGAAGTTCTTGAAGATAATGGTTATACATATGGGGAAAAAAGTACTGATGAAAGTATAAATATTGGTGTAAATCCAGGATATACAGGAATCAGTATGGATGGCGACGAAATGTTGGAAACAATAATTCCGTTGGGCGTATTTTTGCTTCTTGTTATCTTAACTGGCTATTTGATTATTTACAATGTTTTTCAGATTTCTGTGGCTAATGACATTCGTTTCTATGGGCTACTTAAAACGATAGGCACCACTCAAAAGCAAGTTAAAAGGATTATACGTATACAAGCATTATCCCTTTGTATTGTAGGAATTCCTATAGGATTGCTGGTTGGATTCTTACTTGGCTCAATGCTTGCTCCTGCCGTTATGGGAACTACAACTATGTCAAATAATTCGTTTTCAATCAGTTCGTCCCCATTTATTTTTATTGCGGCTACCTTTTTTGAGATAGTTACTGTTTTAATGTCAGTGAGTAAGCCAGGGCGCATGGCTGGAAAAGTTTCTCCAATAGAAGCATTGCGATATAGTGATGGCGTGGATATTCGAAAGACTAAGAAGTCCACAAGAGGTGCAAGAGTTACACAGATGGCTTTTGCTAACATTGAGCGTAACAAAAAGAAGACGATACTTGTTTTTACATCATTAGCTTTAGCTTTGGTTATACTAAATTCGGTAAACATGTTTGTTGGGGGATTTGATTCGGAAAAATGGCTCGAGAAATCAATGTCTGTAGATTTTCTTGTTGGAAAGTATCCATATTTTAAATTTCAAGGAGCAGGTCAAAATTCAATCGAAGAAGAAGACATCAAACACATTAAAGAAAATGTTGATGCCTCTCAAGAAGGGATTGCATATGAAGTAAATAGTATTAATTCGGTGAAGGTAAGTGAAGAAAGATATAAAGCATATCAGGCTACTCAGCCTCAGTCGATTTCTTATATTGATGGTGAAGATGGCATGTTTTATATGGAATGTTTCATAGAGGGAATGGATGATTATCTTATAGATAAGTTGGAGGTATGTGAAGGAGATGCCTCACTTCTTAAAGATCGAAGTAAACGATATGTTGCACTGATAGCATATAAGGATAAAAATGGAGAATACTCTCTTGATGAAGATACACCGAAAATTGGTGATAAAATTACAATTGCAGAGGCAACTTCTGTAGAATACATTGATATAAGAACCGGTGAAAAAGCGTCTGATTCTACATATGAAAATCCAGAGTTCCTGGCCGGAACATATTCTGGTTTGACAGAATATGAGTATACAGTATGTGCTTATGTTGATGTTCCAGATGATATCAGTCTTAGGAAAATTTCATTAGGGTATAATGTTATTGCTGGCTCAGATAATCTGAAAAAAGATTTTGGAGAAAATGTTGTGCCTGTATTCTATGCCTTTGATACAGAATCCCATGATGCTGAAGTAAAAGCTGAAAACTATTTTCACAACTTAAGTGAAGAGAATTCCGGTTTCACTTATGAAAGCAAAGCTGTTAAACGTTCAGAATTTGAGAATTTTAAGAAGATGTTTACGCTTTTGGGCGGAGTTGTTTGCATGATCATTGGATTTATTGGCGTATTGAACTTCTTTAATACTGTTATGGCTGGTATTTTAGCGCGCAAGAATGAAATCGCCGTTCTACAAGCCATAGGAATGACTGGAAAGCAGGTTAAAGAGATGCTTATAATAGAGGGAATGATATATACCGTTGGCTCAGGTCTTTTTGCCCTCGTTCTTTCTCTGCTTTTTGTACCGGTTATAAATGGAATAGCAAACAAAATTTTTTGGTTCTATTCTAATCATTTTTCTATCACACCTGTTTTGATTTTTATACCTATAATGACATTACTTGGTGTACTGGTTCCGTTCATGTCATATATAGGACTTTCCAAGGCAAGTATTGTAGAGAGAATACGTGAAATTGGATAAATAAAAAGTATAATCGTTATTATGCGATAGAGAACCTGCCATATGGCAGGTTCTTTTTTTGTTCTACAAGGCAAAAAAGTAGTGGCCAACCTTTTACACTTAAAAGTGGTAATGCATTGTATTTTCTGTGTTTATGAGCCCTAAAACATAGAGAAACAGGGGGAATCATGGTATAATCGAGGACGCTGCGTGTATAAGAAAATTAAATAAAGAATATATTTTATAAAGGAAGTAGTAATGAAAGAAGAAAAGAAATTAGGGCTCATGGCCCTCATACTGATGATCTTTACATCAGTATACGGATTCAACAATATCCCACGTTCATATTACTTGATGGGATATGCAGCAATTCCTTGGTTTGTAATTGCTGGTATTTTATTCTTTATACCATTTGCATTTATGGTAGCAGAGTTTGGTTCTGCATTTAAGGATGAGACAGGTGGTATGTATTCTTGGATGTGCAAGTCAGTAGGTCCTAAGTATGCATTCATCGGAACATTCATGTGGTACACATCATATGTACTTTGGATGGTAAATGTTTCATCAGGTATTTGGGTACCTGTATCAAACCTTATTTTTGGTGAAGATTGCACATCAAGCTGGTCATTCTTTGGTTCAGAAATCCTTTCTGGCTCAAGACTTCTTGGTATCATGGCAATCATCTTCTTTATCTTTATCACATACTTTGATTCAAAGGGTATTGATAAGATTAGCAAGGTTACATCAATCGGTGGTACAGCAGTTCTTGTAATCAACATCATGGTAGTAGTTGGTTCAATCGTTATGATTATTGCTCGTCGTGGTCAGCTTGAGCAGCCATTCTTTGGCACAGAGTCATTGATGGTTCCTCTTAATGCAGCATACCAGGGCAGCCCAATCATGATTTTATCATTTATTGTATATGCACTTTTCGCTTACGGCGGAATCGAAGCTGTTGGTGGACTTGTTGACAAGACAGAGAACCCAAAGAAGAACTTCCCTAAGGGAATCGTTACAGCAGCTATGGTAATCGTAGTTGGTTATGCACTTCTTATCATGCTTGTAGGTTCATTTACAAACTACAGCGAAATCCTTGGCTCAGACAACATTACACTTGGAAACGTTTCATATGTAATCATGTCAAACTTTGCAGCAGCATTTGGTAAGGCATTTGGTGCTTCAGCTGCTACACAGGTGGCTCTTGCTCATGGATTCGCTAGAGTATACGCACTTATCATGCTTCTTGCACTTATGGGAGCAATGTTTACACTTGTATATTCACCACTTAAGCAGATTATCGACGGAACTCCAAAGGAGCTTTGGCCAGGTAAGATGGGTGAAATCGCAGAAGACGGTATGCCAAAGAACGCTATGTGGATTCAGTGTGCAATTGTTTGCATCATGGTTCTTTTAGTTTCATTTGGTGGAGATACAATGCAGCAGTTCTTCGTTATCCTTACAGCAATGGTAAACGTTGGTATGACAGTACCATACATGTTTATTTCATTTGCATTCCCTAAGTTTAAGAAGATGAAGAACATCGACAGAAGCTTCGAAGTATTCAAGACACAGAAGTCTGCAAATATTTGGGGCTATGTTGTAACACTTACATTGTTCTTAGCTAACGCATTTGCTATTATCCAGCCAGCTCTTGATGGCGACTGGAAGACAACATTCTGGTCATTAAGTGGTCCAGTAATCTTCGGATTAGCAGCATGGATCATTTACACACGTTATGAAAAGAGATTAGCAGCAGGCGAATTCAACAAAGAAGACGCTGATGATGTTGATGAAAATGTTGTAACAGAATAATTAATTTAAGTTATAATACCTTCTTGGAATGATATTTCAAGAAGGTATTTTTTATTGTTATAAATAGCTAATGATGAACATTTATGCTAAAAAAGCGTAACAATCTGTGAACCTTGTTGAAAATAAATAAAAATCAATATATTCTCTTAATTATAAGGGATAGGAGGACTTTTTATGGATTTGAAGGAAAGACATATATACGAAAGTAACAAGCTTGGATTCAAGTTGGCTTGTATAATCCAGATATTCGAATTGGCTGCCACGATTTTATATAGCGACCAGCGAGTAGGATTTTCATTTGTAAATACAACAACTATGTCTATTGTGCAGATATTAATGTTTATATGCTCAATATATGCATACCTTCGCTACAGTCACAGAACAAGAGGCAGATATTTGATGTTAGGCTCAATGCTCATCGGATATGCTGTGCTGATGGCAGGTTGTGTTCACGTTACTTATATGTGGGCATTTGGTCCATCATTTATTATTCTTTCTCTTTTGTTTAACGATGTGAAACTGACAATAGCTACATCTATAATTACAGCTGTTATTAATTTGTTATATATCCCATTGTTCTATATGTTTTCTGTAGAGGTGGCAGATAGGCACTTTGCAGTCATGACAGATGCTATATTTATGGTTTTACTTTCTCTTATGGGCATCTTCTATGTACGCCTTAATTCTCTTCAGAATAAAGAAACAATGGATGAAATCGAAGAGAATGTAAGGCTTCAAGAAGAAAGTTCTGAGGTTATTAAAAATACAGGTATTACTATTGCTAAGAAGCTTGAGGATGCAAATGATGCAATGGAGGCATTGGCGTCAAAGGTTAGCTCCAGCGCAGAGGCTGCGCAGCAGATTAGTGAGTCTGTAAATCTTACAGCAGAGGCTATCCAGACGCAAACTGAAATGAATTCAAACATTACAGATTCCCTTGAAGAGATTGCTCATCAGGCTAGAGCGATGAGAAAGAATTCAGATGAAGTATCAGAGAACATCAGCGATGGTAATGCCCTCATTGAAGAGCTTCGTGCAAAATCAGACGAGGCATCTACAATCAATGCAGAAACTGCCACAATGACAAGTGAGCTTCAGGAATCAGCCGTAACTGTAAAAGATATTGTTGGTACAATTCTTGATATATCAGGCCAGACAAACCTTTTGGCTCTCAATGCATCAATTGAGGCTGCCAGAGCGGGAGAGGCAGGTAAAGGCTTTGCAGTAGTAGCAGACGAAATCCGTGCCCTTTCAGAGCATACAAAAGAATCTGCAGAGCAGATTTCATCAACAATAGACGAATTAATCCAGCGTGTAAATACAGCATCTACAAACATGCAAAAGAGTGTGGACTCAGCAAATCAGCAGGGTGAAATGATTGCAGAAACTGGAGAGAAATTTGAAATTATCCTTGAGAAAATTACAGATCTTGCTCGCCGCGTAGCTATGATTTCAGATAATGTAGATGGCTGTGTAGATGCCAACAGTAAAGTAATGGATGCAATCAGCAACCTTTCTGCAACATCACAGGAAGTTGCTGCATCTTCAGAATCTAGTATCACCCTCAACCAAGACTGTGAAGCTGACATGGAAAGCACCAAAGAAATTCTCCATGACATCCTCACAATCTCTCGAAGCAGCATGAATTAGAGGAATGAATGAGTATAGATAAAAATAAGAGACTAACATTTGTTTAGTCTCTTATTTTTTTGCATGGACATTGGTTGGAAATAGGCATATAATACATAGTAATTTAACGATTTAAAGCGACAGAGAGGGTGAGAAGAATGGTTATTTCGAAGAACATGGAAGCGCTTGTAGCAGGCAGTTCTACAATCAGAAAATTATTTGAAGAGGGGTTACAGCTTGCGGCTGAGGTTGGTGCAGAGAATGTATATGATTTCAGCTTGGGAAATCCTGCAGCGCCAGTACCTGCAAAGGTTACACAGGCAATTAAGGATATATTGGCGGAAAATCCTGATTCATATGTTCATGGATATATGAAGAATGCAGGATTTGATGAGGTTAGATCAAATGTTGCAAATAGCTTAAATAAAAAGTTTGATATGGGTTATGGGCCAGAAGATATCGTTATGACGGTAGGTGCTGCTGGAGCCATGAATTGCGTGTTCAGAGCTCTTTTGGGGTACGAGGATGAAGTAATAGCATTCGCTCCTTATTTTGGTGAATATAGAAGCTATGTGGCAAACTATGGCGGTATTCTAAAGGTTGTGCCAGCAAAGCTTGATGATTTTGATTTGAATTTAGATCAGCTTGATGCGCTTATCAACGAGAAAACAAAGTGCGTCATTGTAAATAATCCAAATAATCCATCAGGAAAGGTTTATCCTGCATCTACTCTTCAGAAGCTTGCAGAGCTTTTGGAGAAGGCTGAAAAGAGAGTGGGCCACCCAATTTATGTTATTGCAGATGAGCCATACAGAGAGCTTGTATACGATGGAGATGAGGTGCCTTACATTCCTTCTATCATCAAAAACAGCATTTACATGTATTCATTCAGTAAGACTCTTTCCCTTCCAGGAGAGCGAATTGGCTACATGGCTCTTTCTAAGAGAATGGATTACTACGAGGAAATGATTGGTGCCATGGTTGTAGCCAATAGATGCTTGGGATATATTAACGCCCCATCACTTTTCCAGCTTGTAGTATCAAGATGCCTTGATGTAGACGTAGATTTGGAATTTTACGATAAGAATAGAAAGCTTTTATATAGCAAGCTTACAGATTTTGGCTTTGAAGTTGTTAAGCCTCAGGGAGCATTTTATCTATTGGTAAAATCTCCATATGAAAACGAGGAAGAATTTGTAAAGGCAGCAAAGAAAAACCACATAATCTTAGTTTCTACTAAGACATTTGGTTGCCCTGGATATGTACGTATTGCATATTGTGTGGATTACAAAATGATAGAACGCTCTTTGCCAGCCTTTGAACAACTGGCAAAGGATTGCGGTCTTTAATCGTTAGATTTGAAATGCTCGTTTATCTTTTTGTAGAGCATATCAATTGAAGACGAAATAGTATTGCGCTTCCAAGCGATAGAGATTGGAAGCTGATCATTGAGATTGAAATAATGGATTCCTGGGTGGTGGATTCCCTGGTACCAACCATCCAGGACCGCCACTCCAAGTCCATTTTCTACAGAGGCAAACACAGTATTGATGTTTGGAACTGCAGTAAATCTTGGGACAAAACCATAAGGTCTAAATAATAATTCAATGTCCTGACACAGCTCGCCGACACGTGGATCGTCAATCATATAGAAAGTATATGATGCGAAATCGGCAGCTGTTTTTATTTTGTCAAAATCTGGCAAAAGTTCAGAGTATACAACGATACGAGGTATGCTTGTGAACTTGTATCTTACTAAATCAGCTCTTCCCTCAACATAATCCGAAGAAGTAATAATGGCATCTAAATGCTTGTCCTCAAGGGCCTGAAGAAGGTCTCTAAAGCCAAGACATTCAAATGAAATCATAAAGTCTGGATCCTCACTACGGCATTCGTTAACAACCTTTGGAAGAAAGCTTGAAACATTCCAGCCGATATTGTATCCCAGGCGGATATGGTTGGTGGTGTTGGCAAGCATCTTGCGGATGTTGTGTAGCTCAGCAAAATAGCGCTGGAAGAAATTGAAATAAAGAGTTCCTTCATCAGAAAGAGAGATGTGTCTGCTGTTTTCTCTGATGAAAAGATTTACTCCAAGCTCTTCTTCCAAGGCAGAAATATATCTGCTGACTGCTGGCTGAGGAAGATATAAATTTTGAGCAGCTTTTGTAAAGCTTAAATGTTTTGCTGTTTCTAAAAAACATTCTATCTGTTTATCATTCATGCCCACTATTATAGCAAAAAAATAACAGCTGTCACGTGGGCAACTGTTATTTTCGTGGAGAATTTAAATTATGCCACTATTCAAAAGAAATGCTAAGAAATCTTGCGAGAATTGAATAGTTGCTGTAGAAGTAAGCTAAATTAAACTAAACATTTGAGGATATAAACACCATCATGCATTGCGTTCATGTAGATGTATCCTCTATCATCAACAACCAAATCCTCAGCTGTGCCAAGAGGCTTGTTAGGCATCTTTACATCGAAGCAAAGCTTCTCTGGGTTTGGTGGGATGAAGTAAGCGATTTCCTTTGGTACGTATGGATCAGAGATATCGTATACACGAAGTCCTGCATGGAAGTAGCAGTCGTAAGCTCTGTCGCTTCTGTCCTCAAGCCATGGCTTACCAGTCATTGGCTCGTGAAGGTTGTGTGGACCAAAGGAAGTAGGATAACCATATCCTAAATCATTAAAGTTTTTATATGGGAAGTCCTCTGGAACCTCAGGATAAGGAAGTACTGAAATAAGTACTGGATCCTCAGGATCAGAGATATCAAACATCTCAATACCGCACATAGCCTGTACGCCGAACTTATCAAAATCATTTTTGTTATAAGTCCACTGACGCTCGCCTTCCTGCATACCGATAGCATACTTTGTGCCGTGGATAGGCATGAATGTGTGGCAAAGTGCGCCTCCAAACTTTGTAGCGAAAGGTGGAGTCATTTTAGCTTCACCGATTACCTGTGGCCACTCTGGATTTGAAACATCAAGAATCTTGAATCCGGCACCAGCGCAGCTAAGGTAAGCTGTATCGCCATCAACATATGGGAAATGTACGAAACCAGGGTAAGTGTTGTAGCCCTGCCATCCATTCCATTCTTTTTCTCTAGTCTTCTTGGTCTGATTTCCAAAGAACTGACCAGGATTCCACCAACGTCCAACTTCATGTGGATTTGTTGGGTCTGAAATATCTACGATTCTGTAGATGAAATCCTTAAATCCAACTGCTGTAGCAGAAAGATGTAAATACTTGCCACCGTTATATGTGAAACGATGAACACCGGCACCTGGGTTGCCCTCATCACCTGTTGACCAGAATGAAAGCTTCTTAGGATGCTCTGGGTCTTCCTTAAGAGAGAAGATATGTACTCCGCCTGGAGCTGGAGTGTACTTCTCTGGAGCAGGTCCATGAAGGAACTCAAGACAGTTACCATTTGAAACAATCATGAGGTCATCTGCAATCTGAACCTTTGGTGTAGACATGTAAGGATAAACCTCTGGATCCATAACAGGCATGTACTGTACATGACGTGGATTTGCAGGATCTGTTACATCGATAATTTCAACACCATATCCGTAGAAGCAGCCGCCGTAAAGATAATACTTGCCGTCAGCTGTTTTATATAACTGTGACTGGAATAAGTAATGATTGTCAGCATCGTGATATGCGACAACTTCCATATTCTTTATGTAGCCTTCGTTTCCTGGGCTTTTAGCATAAAACTTTTCGCTCATAAAAACCTTGTATGATTAATTCAGAAGCAAATTAATCTACTTTCCTTTCTTTTTGATAATTGTGCATAATACATTCAGATACTGCGGACTTTAGATTTAAAACCTGTAGCTATGACTACTAGCTAGGAGTGTATTGCCATTACCTTTATCTGAATCGTTTATAAGCTGGATGTGCCATTTATATCAGAGCACTTATTTCAATCAAGTGTACGAGGATAATCGTTGGTGGATATCACAGTATCAAATTCACTTGAAAGGAGAACGTTATGATTTACGTCGGCATTGATATTGCCAAACTCAATCACTACGCCTCAGCCATATCTTCTGATGGCGAAGTACTACTGGAGCCTTTTAAATTTACAAATGACAATGATGGCTTCTGTCTACTGGATTCCAAACTCAAATCATTTGAGATGGACCAGCTCATCATTGGTCTTGAATCAACGGCTCACTATGGCAACAACCTTTTGATGTTTTTAGTACCAAAAGGCTATAATGTTTGCCTTATCAATCCTATTCAGACTTCTACGATGAGAAAGAACAACATTCGCAAAACCAAGACTGATAAGGTTGATACCTACATTATTTGTAAAACTTTAATGATGCATCCCCATAGGTTCGTGACGCTTTATGACCTCGGTCTAATGCAACTAAAGAACCTTGGCCGGTTCAGACAAAAGACTGTGAAGCAGCGCACTAGATTAAAAATCCAGCTGACTTCTTACGTGGATCAAGTTTTCCCTGAACTACAGTATTTCTTCAAATCTGGAATACATCACAAGGGATGCTACGCACTTCTCAAGGAAGCGCCTACGCCTGATGCCATTGCTTCTATGCATTTGACTCATCTTACACACCTTTTGAAAGCCGCATCCAAAGGTCATTTTCAAAAGGAAACTGCTGTAGAATTAAGAGTTCTAGCACAGAAGTCTGTCGGTTCAAGCGACAAATCTTTATCTATTCAAATCACTCAGTCTATTGAACAGATTGAGCTATTGGATAGGCAGTTAGAATTAATTGAATCCGAAATGAAAGATATTGTTGCATCTCTGGATTCTGTAATAATGACCATACCAGGCATTGGTTACGTCAATGGCGGTATGATTCTTGGTGAAATCGGTGATATCACTCGATTTTCCAATCCGAGTAAGCTTTTGGCCTTTGCTGGACTTGATCCATCTGTTTACCAATCTGGCCACTTTGAAGCCAAGCATACTCGTATGTCAAAACGAGGCTCAAGAGCCTTACGTTATGCCTTAATAAATGCTGCACATAATGTTGTGAAGAACAACAAAACTTTTAATACTTATTATCATCAAAAGCTTTCTGAAGGCCGTTCGCATTACAATGCGTTAGGTCATTGTGCAGGCAAGCTAGTTCGCATCATTTATAAGATGCTAACTGATAATGTTTCATTTAACCTAGATTAGCATAGGCTTTACATAGATTTTTGAAAGGCCTTCGCTAGAAGGTCTAGTTAAGGTCAGCTATTTTTAGCGCTAAATAGCAAACGAATCATTCGCTAAAATTTTTCTTGACTATTCATAGCTGGTCTCCTTATAAGTGATTGCCTTAATTATAGGTCTGATTTTTTAGCTAAGTCCAATATTAAAAAGTGGTCATCAATAATATCAATTTTGTTATCGAAATAATTTTCTCAACTAGATTCAAATCTGGATAAAAAAATTCCTTCATTATATAGGTTAAAAATTTAACAGACTTATATCATTTTTGTTATCAATGTCCAACAATATTGATATTTTTTATCAAGAATCTGCGGTGTTATTATCACAAATAGTTAAATATGCACAATAAATGTGCCTAAAAGAGAAGTCCAGTTGGTTAGTTTTATCTAACCGATGTAGAAGGAGGATCGTTATGGCTTACGAGTTTAACTTAATGAGAAGCTTAATCTATGTGGGGTTAGCAAAGGAAGAATATAGACCTAAGCTTGAGCACTGGCTCTACTATCATCATGTGCCAGAAAGCATCAGCAAGTTTTCCCCATATGTAACAAAGTATGCGTTCTACCAGGCATACCCAACACCACCAGAGGGAGACAGATTTGGTGCAAGAGCAATGCAGCTTACAGAGCATTATTGGTTAGTAAATGAGCATCTTCCAGAGATGGCAAACAACATCTTCTGTGAATATATGCCAATGGATGTACTTCGCTGGCAGGGATGCATTCCTGATGTAGAAAGCGCAACAGTACACGATAATTCAGAGTCTGGCGACGCAGGTCGTGCAGCAGGTGGCGGAGATTTCCCACCATTTATTTTCTCATTCGTTCCAATCAACTGGGAAGAAGATTTCAAGGGAAAAGATAGAACAATGGAAGATGGACCAAACTTCCGTTGGCAGTTCCTTATCAAGTATCCAGAGGAGTGCGGTAAGGAAGAAGGAGAAAGATGGTTCCATGAAGAAGTGGTTCCATTCCTTACAGGATCTGTTCGCGTAAACAGAGTAGTAAGTAGCAAGGTAATTGTTAACTACGGTGCTCCAGAAGCACAGTTCGATAGAGTTGTTGAGGTTTGGTTCGAAGGACCAGAAGAATGGCATGAGCTTTGTGTAAACCTTGCAAAGACACATCTTACAAAGCCAGCTTGGGCACAGCAGGATGAGTTCCCATTCTTAAAGCCACAGCACAATATAGCTTCAGTATTCCTTGGTGACAGATGTACATCTGACAACTTAAGACAGTACAAGGGCTATATCACACTTAGATAAATTCACTTATAGGTTTTAGCGAGGTAAGAAAATGCAACTAATCAAAAATGCATTGGCAATGAACAAAACAAATTTCATTCTCATTGGAGAGGCAGGATGCGGAAAGAGCGAGATAGCTCTCAATCTTGCTGAATACCTTGCTAAAAATACTGATAAGCATGTCCATCTGATTGATATGGACATGACAAAACCTCTATTTAGATCCAGGGATTTGCTAAACAGCGGGAAGCTCTCTGAAGTAAATATCCACTATGAAGAACAGTTCTTTGATGCCCCAACAGTTGTGGGCGGAGTCAGGGAGCTTTTAGCAGATCCGGAAAGCATTGTAGTCATGGATGTAGGCGGAGATGATATCGGCGCCAGATCCATAGGAGGATTCATGCTTGGTGTGGACAAAAAATCCCTATGTGTCATGTATGTACTAAATTACTACAGACCATTCTGCCAGGACATTGATCACATTGATCGATTCCTTTCGGAAATTCTCGCAGTTTCCCATTTAACACTTGAGGATATTCACTTTGTGGATAATCCAAATGCAGGCCTGACAACAACTATTGATGAGGTTGTTGATGGCGCAAACAAAATGAATGAAATCATTTCTGAATACAGAGAAATAGAGATGAATGTAATTCACGAAGGATTCTATGAATCTGTTAAAAACAAGCTCCAAAAAGAAAAGATTATGCCTATACACTTGTTCCTAACCTATGAATGGTTAAGAGATTAAGTTTATGGATATAGATATTAGATAAAGGAGGTCTAATAATGGCAAAGTTTAAAGTTAATGTAGTTGCCGAACGTTGCAAAAGCTGTGGTTATTGCATGAAATTCTGTCCAAAGAATGTTCTAGAAGTTGGAACAGAAGTAAATGCAAAAGGCTATGAATATGTAGTGGCTGCAAGACAAGATGACTGTATAGGTTGTCTGACATGCGGTCGCATTTGTCCTGATGGGGCAATCGAGATTTATAAGGAGGATTAAAAAATGGCTAGAACATTTATGAAGGGCAGCGAGGCTGTAGCTGAAGCAGCAGTACGTGCCGGTTGCCGTTTTTTTGCAGGTTATCCTATCACACCTCAGAACGAAGTCCCAGAGTATTTCTCAAGAAGACTTCCAGAAGTTGGTGGAACATTTATACAGGGTGAGTCTGAAGTAGCATCAATCAACATGGTTTACGGTGCTGCATCAGCAGGTGTCAGAGCAATGACATCTTCATCTTCACCAGGAATCGCACTTAAGAGTGAGGGTATCTCATATTGTGCATCAGCTCGTATTCCAATTGTGTATACAAACTTCGCAAGAGGGGGCCCTGGAGTAGGTTCAATCCAGCCAGCACAGATGGATTACTTTGAGGCTACAAAGGCAGCTGGTAACGGTGGTTTCCAGATGATGGTACTTGCTCCTTCAACAGTACAGGAAGCTGTAGATCTTACAGTTAAGGCTTTCGAGCTTGCTGATAGAGATAGAAACCCAGTTCACATCCTTGCTGATGGTGTTATCGCAACAATGATGGAGCCAGTTGAGCTTCCAGAGATGATGTCTGAGGAAAAGGTTGCTGAAATCAGAGAGTCAAAGAAGAAGTGGGCTTGCGTAGGACATGAACTTGATTATGCAAATCGTTCTTGGATCCAGCCAGGTCAGTGGCAGACAACTGTTATGCAGAAGTGTAACGAAGAAGCTGCAGCACTTTATGAGTCATGGAAGAAGAATGACGTAATGGTTGAGGAATACATGGTTGAGGACGCTGAAATCATCCTTACAGCCTATGGTATTTCAGGACGTATTGCTAAGTCTTCTGTAGATATTCTCAGAAAGCAGGGAATCAAGGTTGGACTTATTCGTCCTATTACTCTTAATCCATTCCCAACAGAAGCTTTTGAGAAGTTAGATTACTCAAAGGTAAAGGCAATTCTTGATGTTGAGATGTCAATCCCAGCTCAGTATGCAACAGATGTTGAAGCAGTTGTTAGACGTCGTTGCCCAGTTGAGAAGTGCTTATGCTCTGGTGGTAACGTAATGTCAAGAGAGGCCGTGCTTGAGGCTGTAATGAAAATAGCAGGACAGGAGGCTTAACATGGCAGAATTATTATATAGCAGAACAAAAACAATTCAGGAGGACAAGGTTTCAGGATTTTGTCCAGGATGTATGCATTCTTCAGTTATGAAGTTAATCGGAGAAGTTATCGATGAGCTCGGTATCGTTGATAAGACAGCAGCTGTTCTTGGTATTGGTTGCTGTGGTCTTCAGATGGACTACATGGCATACGATAACATCACAGCTCCACACGGTAGAGCATGTGCTGTTGCAACAGGTATGAAGAGAGCAAATCCAGATACTATTTACTATACATATCAGGGTGATGGTGACCTTGCATCAATCGGTCTTGCAGAGACAATGTCTGCAGCAAACCGTGGCGAGAACTTCACAGTTATCTTCGTAAACAACGGAATCTATGGTATGACAGGTGGTCAGCTTGCTCCTACTACACTTTTCGGAATGAAGGCATCAACAGCTCCTAAGGGACGTATCGCTGAAGAGCATGGTTATCCAATGCACGTTTGCGAGACACTTAACCAGCTTACAGCTCCTTACTATCTTGAGAGAACAAGCTGCAACACACCAGCAAATGTATTGAAGACAAAGAAGGCCATTAAGAAGGCATTCCAGTATCAGATGGAAGGCAAGGGATTCTCACTTGTTGAAATCGTTACAAGCTGTCCAACAAACTGGGGACTTGATTCACTTAAGGCACTTGATTTCCTTGAGGAGAACATGCTTAAGGAATACCCACTTGGTGTCATCAGAGACAAAGGAATGGAGGAGAAATAATGGAAACAAATTTATGTGTAGCCGGATTCGGCGGACAGGGCGTTATGACCCTCGGAAAATTCCTTGCTTCTGCAACTTGTGATTCTACAGATAAGAATGTAACATTCTTCCCTTCATACGGCGCAGAGCAGCGTGGTGGTACAGCAAACTGCTACGTAGTTATTTCAGATGAAATGATCGGTGCACCACTTGGTGACACAATGGACGACCTTATCGTTATGAACGGTCCTTCATTAAACAAGTTCATCGGAACTCTTAAGCCAGGCGGACGCCTTTTCATCAACAGCTCAATCGTAAAGGACAAGATTGAAAGAACAGATGTTGAAATCGTAGAGGCACCTGTAACAGAGCTTGCTCTTGAGATGGGTAATGCAAAGGTTCTTAACGTAATCATGCTTGGTGTTTACGTAGGTTATACAGAGGTTATCGCTCCAGAAATCGTTTGGGGCACAGTAGAGCACAAGCTTTCAAGCAAGCCAAAGCTTTTACCTCTCAACAAGGCTGCTTTTGATAAAGGTCTTGAAATCGGTCGTGAGTTCAAGGTTAAGAACGGCAAAAACTAATTTGATTTGAAAGGTAAAGCATATGGTATTTCATAATTTTGATGAGCTTATCGCAAAGGTAAAGGGCAACCCTTCAAGAAAGATTATGGCAGTTGCATGTGCAAACGATGATCACACACTTGAGGCTGTTGTTCACGCTCGACGCGAAGGCATTGTTGAGCCAATTCTTGTTGGTGAGAAGGCAATCATTACAGAAATCTTAGCAAAGCTCGAGGAAGAAATTCCTGAGGAGAACATCATCGATGTTCCTGCTGATGATTTACAGAAGGCCTGCGAAACAGCTGTAAAGCTTGTTAGCTCAGGCAAGGCAGATTTCCTTATGAAGGGTAAGGTTGATACAAAAATTATCCTTAAGGAAGTTGTTAATAAGGAATACGGACTTGGACAGGGAAGACTTATGTCTCACTTCACAATGTTTGAAGTTCCTACATATCACAAGGTAATTCTTCCAGTTGATGGCGGTATGGTTACATATCCTGATCTTCAGCAGAAGAAGGAGATTATCCAAAACACAGTAGACACACTTGTAGCTATGGGATATGACTGCCCAAAGGTTGGTGTGCTTGCATGTGTTGAGAAGGTTAATCCAAAGATGGCAGAGTCTGTTGATGCAGCAGAGCTCCAGGCAATGAATGAAAGAGGCGAGATTACAAATTGTATCGTAGAAGGACCTATCCAGTACGACTGCGTTATGAGAAAAGACCTTGCTGATTTCAAGGGACTTGAGTCTAGAATCGCTGGCGACCCAGATGTACTTGTTGCTCCAAACATCCATGCTGGAAACATCATGGGAAAGATGTACGCAATAAGCTGTGGTGCAAAGATGGCCGGATTTATCGTAGGTGCAAAGTGCCCAATCGTTATGGTTTCAAGAGGTTCATCGGCTGAGGAGAAATATCTTTCAATAGTTGTTTCTGCAGCAGCTGTTAAATAAGGAGAAAAACATGGCAAATGAAAAAATTCTTGTCATCAATCCAGGTTCTACTTCAACAAAAATTGCTGTTTATCAGGCTGATGAACAGCAGTGGGTTGAAAGTATTGCTCACTCGATGGATGACTTAAAGAACTACCCAACAATCTATGATCAGCTTGATATGAGAAAAGAACTAATCATGGCATGCCTTGCAAAGCATGGCGACAAGCTTGATTCTCTTGGAGCAATCGTAGGTCGTGGTGGAGCACTTCCTCCAGTAAAGACTGGCGCCTATGAAGTAAATGAGAAGATGGTTGATACATTACGTTTCCATCCAGTTGATCAGCACGCTTCAAATCTTGGCGCAGGCATTGCATATAGCCTTGCACAGGAAATCGGCGTAAAGGCTTACATCTACGATGCTATCACAGTTGACGAGATGACAGAGGTAAACAAAATCACAGGACTTAAGGGCGTTAGAGTTCCAGCAAAGGGACACAACTTGAACACTAGAGCAGCAGCCCTCAAGCTTTGTGCAGATAAGGGGATTGATTATAACAAGGTAAACATCATCGTAGCTCACCTTGGTGGAGGTATCACAGTAAACCTTCATTCTAATGGACAGATTGTAGATTTCTTCAATGATGAAATCGGAACATTTGCACCTGAGAGAGCAGGCGGACTTCCTACATACGCACTTGTAGATTTGTGCTACAGCGGCGAGTACACAAAGGAAGAGATGATGAAGAAACTCCAGCGTAAGGGCGGAATAGCATCTTACCTTGGAACAGCAGACATGCGTGAAGTAGAGCAGATGGTTGTTGATGGAAACGAGGAGGCAGCTCTTCTTTTCGAGGCAATGGCTCTCAATACAGCAAAGACAATTGCACGTATCGCTCCATCAGTAGATGGAAAGGTTGATTACATTGTTCTTACAGGCGGTCTTGCTTATTCAGATATGTTTGTAGATTCAATCAAAAAGCACGTTGGTTTCGTTGGACCTATCGAAGTAATTCCAGGTGAAAACGAAATGAAGGCTCTTGCTGAAGGAACTCTTCGTGTTATGAGAGGCCAGGAAAAGGCAAGAATCTACGAATAATCTTATTGGAAATTTGGAGTTTATAAATGAATAAAACAAATAGATGGATTTATGCAATCGCAGGAGTGATTGTGCTTCTGTTTGCAGGACTAATCTACGCATGGAGTGTACTTTCAAGCCCTATCGCTTCAGAATTTACATCCTGGAGTAAGGGGGCACTTTCCCTCACATTCACTCTTGCAATGAGCTTCTTTTGCATAGGAGGTCTTGTTGCAGGACTTGTAGCGGACAAGGTTAAGGAAAGATACATCTTCATTGTATCTGCAGTGCTTTTCTTAATTGGCTTTGAATTAGTCAGCATGATTTCTTCTATTGGAATGCTTTATTTAGGTTTTGGAGTGTTGGCTGGCCTTGGTGCTGGCTGCTCCTACAACGCGGTGATGGGAAGTGTTACAAAATGGTTCCCAGATAAGAAAGGACTAATTTCAGGAATCCTTCTTATGGGATTTGGAATTGGTGCTTTCATCATCGGAAAGGTATATGCAGGACTCTTAGGTTCATTTGGATGGAGAGAAGAGTTCAAGGCTCTTGGAATTATCGTATTTGCGGTAATTTTCATAGGCGCATTTATCGTTAGAAAGCCTACTGCCGAAGAGCAGAAAGCATACGCGGTAGAAGACAAGAAATCTGAGAAGAACACTTCAGAAGATTTCACCACAATAGAGATGGTGTCGAAGGTAAGCTTCTGGCTTTACTTCGTATATGCGATATTGCTTAGTGCAGCAGCATTAGCACTTATCGCACAGGCAAGTGGAATTGTTACAGAGACAGCCCCTGCTCTTGCAGCTGGTTCTATCGCAACAATCGTAGGACTTATTTCTGTTTTCAACGGAATTGGACGAGTAATCTTTGGCGGTTTGTATGACAAGCTTGGACAGAAGAAAACAATGCTTTTAAACTGCGGTCTTTTCTTAGTTTCAGTGCTTATCAACATCGTAGCAATCAACTCAGTTAGTTTACCACTTGTTGTAATTGGATTTATATTCTTTGGCCTCTCATACGGAGGAGTAACACCTACAAACTCAGCATACATAATGGATTTTTATGGTGTTAAGAATTATCCAGTTAACTTTTCAATTATCAATTTGAATTTGCTATTGGCATCATTCGGAGGGACTCTTGCAGGTATGATTTACGACATGCAAGGCACATATCTTAGCATTTTCATGATTATGATTGGGGCAATAGTTCTTGCAACAATCTGTACTTTATTAATTAAGAGACCTGCGAAAGGAAAATAAAAATGGATGATAAAATTCGCTTTTTTAGATGGAATGTAATCATCAATGTATGTATGGCGCTTTCTATCAATACTACAGCAACCATACTAGCAGGCGGAGATTCTTTAGCCGGATGGGTAAGAGGATGCTGCTGTGCTTTTACAATCAACACAGTTGCAGCAATTATTCTTCCAATGGGAATGATAGGAAGTTGGTTTGCAGAAGAGATTTGCAAACAGAAACCTGGTACTTTCCTTGAAATGTTGGCAAGGAATTTCATAGTAAATGCAATATACGTGACCATAGTAAGCTTCTGTATGGCCATTATAAATGTTGGAGTTGGGGGTTCGCTTATAGCGGTTTGGTTTTCAACCTATCCTATTCTTCATATTGTAGGCCTTATTACAAGTCTTGTTATAGAGAAGCCAGTAACTAAATTAGCGTATGGCAAATAACTAGATAAAAATGTTCAGCGGAACAATTTTATAAAAAGGAACTAATAACAATTTAGGAGGTTTATAGTATGAAAATTTTAGGACTTTCATGCGGAACAAGAAACGGCAACAACGATACAATGTGCCGTGTTGCTCTTGAAGCAGCAAAAGAAATGGGGGCAGAAATCGAGTTTATCCACGTATTTGATTGGGACATCAAGTACTGTACAGGCTGTGTTGCTTGCTCTAGAAGTTTAGTAATGGGTAAGGGCATGGTTTGCTCTCAGAAGGACGATTTTGCAAAGCTTTTCGATAAGATGGCTGAGGCAGATGGCGTTCTCGTTGTTGATCCTATTTATGAGTCAGGTGGATCTGGATTATTCCACGTATTATGTGACCGTATGGGCCCTGGACATGACATCGGAATGATGCACATGCTTGATGGAAAGCTCAAGGAGCAGGGTAAGGAAGGTCTTGATCCTAAGTACTTAAAGAAGAAGGCAATTTCTTTCGTAGGTATCGGTGGATCTGACTGGGCATGCCGTGTTGAGACAGATCACGCTATGCTTGCTATGAGCCCAGCTTGGACTGTAGTAAACAATGAGTTCTTCTCATGGTCAAAGGATGTAATCATGCAGGATGAGAAGGTTGAGCGTATGAGACAGATTGGACGCAACCTTGTTGAAGCTGCAAAGGATGTTGACAATGCTAAGTGGATGGGCGAGCCAGGTGCATGTCCTCACTGCAATGGTAACAACTTCTACATCTTCCCAGGCACAACTCACTGTGTATGCGAGCTTTGCGGTCTTGAGGGAACACTTGAGGTTGTAGACGGTGCATTCAAGTTCAAGTTTGCTCCAGAAGATGAGCACAAGGCTCATGACACAATTTCAGGAAAGAAGCTTCACGGCGATGATATCTTTGAGAATGAGGGACGTCTTATGAACCTCTTCAAGGATCCTGAGTTTAAGGCTCGCAAGGAGCACTATACAAATGTAGTAGCACCAACTCCTTCACCATCGAAGGCAGTTTAATTGAATTATTGGGAGGGTAACAAAATGGGAAAACCAAGTTTAAAGTTCTTTATTGTATTTAACTTAGTAATGAATATTCCATTGGCAACAGCTATGTCAATTGGTGGAATGATTTTTTCAGGAAATGCAGCAAATTTAGCTACTCCTGCACTTCCAATTAATATACTGCTAGGATTCATATTGGCGTGTATCGTTAATGCGATATTCCCTATTCCACTTATTGCTATGAAATTCCCAGGATTATTTAAAGTTGATCCTGAGAGCGTTCCTGGAAGATTCCTAGGAAACGTACCAGTAGTATTCATTTTTGTTGTAATCATTGGACTTGCAATGAACTTTGTAAATGTACAGCTTTTTGCAGGGGCTCCTGCTCCAGCATTCTTGTTTGCATTTATCGGAACTTTTATTCCTATGTATGTACTTTGTTACATCATTGCTATGATATTTATTCCAATCGCTCAGGGAGCGGCTGCTAAGGCAGATGGAAAGGCAATTGCATAAATAAACTTGTTAGCCATCATGAGGGCCATCTTTCTTGATTTTATCAGGAAAGGTGGCCCTTATTTTATAAAACATGGAATGTATAAAATTTATTCACAAATGAGTGATAAAATGTATTTTCAGATTATAATGAAGGATTTATGTAATGGAAAAAAAGGAGTTTTTAAAGGACAATCGAGACGAATTGACAGGACTTCTGGATAAACACGCTTTTATAGAGTGGGGGCAGGAGCTTATCAACACAAGAGACAAACAAGTAGAGTATGGGTTTGTCTTCTTTGACATGGAAAACTTTAAGCTCTACAACGTAAACTACGGTTACGAAAAAGGTGATGAGCTTTTAATTAGTATAGGTAATATTTTAAAAGATATTTTCAAAAATCAGCTTGTTGCCAGATTCTCTGGGGACCATTTTGTGGTGTGCACAAATAGTATACAGATTGTGCCTTCAATTGTAGAAACCAGAAAACGTGTTAAAGCCCTACAAAGAAATATTAATATTGAATTAAAAGCAGGAGTATACATTCTCGAAGATGAAAAAATGGACGTTTCAAGATGCGTCGACAGGGCGAGAATGGCTTGCGTTAGCATAAAGAAAAAATATGATATCGATTATAGATTCTATGATGATGAGCTAGGCGGAAACGTCCAGAGAAAGCAAAAGATAATTGATTCCTTGGATGAGGCATTGGAAAAGGGATATATCAAAGTATATTACCAGCCAATAGTTAGAAGTATGACTGGAAATATTTGTGGTTGGGAAGCTTTGGTTCGTTGGATTACTCCGAAGGGAGTTTATTATCCTGATGAATTTATACCTGTTTTGGAAGAATACAGAATGATTCACAGGATTGATTGTTATGTGATTGAGCAGGTTGTAAAAACTTTTTCAGAAATGAAAAAAGCTGGTATAAAAGCAGCTGTTCCGGTTTCAGTCAATCTTTCAAGAATAGATTTTGAAACACTGGATATTTTGACCTATGTGGATAGTTTGATTGAAAAATATGACACAGAAAAAGAAATAATCAGACTTGAAGTGACTGAAAGTGTCATGATAGATAATCCTAGATTCATTCAGGAACAAATATCCAGATTAAGAAAAAATGGCTATATTGTCTGGATGGATGACTTTGGTAGTGGATATTCATCCTTGAATTTGCTGAAGGATTTTCAGTTTGATTTGGCAAAAATTGATATGGAATTCCTTCAGAATTTTGATACATCTGATAATGGAAAGATTGTATTAAAGCACGCGGTTTCTATGCTTAAAAATGTAGGTATTCATACATTGACAGAGGGCGTGGAGACAAAAGAGCAATATGATTTCTTGAAGCTTTTAGGCTGCGAGTTGTTGCAGGGATACTATATCGGAAGGCCTTTGCCACTTGAAGAGAGCATGGAGGAAATGGAGAGGTCTGGCCATAATTACGAGAATCTTGATTACAAAAAATTCCTGGACATGGTTGGAAAGACGGACTTTCTTCGCCAGAATCCATTGGAAGGTGTTCCAGACAATGTCACAGAAAACGACCTCCCTCTTGCCATGGGATTAGTGCGCAATAATCGCTGGAGATTTGCTTATGCAAATGAGGGATATAAAAAATCTATATTGATTCATGGCCATGAGGATATGCAGGTAGCTCAGGACATGATAAATAACGATAATGATCAGACTTGGGTACAAAGAGATGATTTTTGGAAAATGTGTTTACGAGCAAAGGAATCTGGCGAGGTAGAGAGCATAGAGTTCGTGGGAAATGGCCAGATTGTTAATATGAGAGCCCGTCACATTGCTTATGATGACGAGACTGAGACTGATGCATATTTAGTTTCAATCAGAGCATTGGCAAGTTATCTGAATGAAAGTTACGAACAAAAAACAAAGATGATAAGCAGTTATATTTTCTCATTCTATGAGTGCATTGATGTATTTGGATTAGATGGGATTTATTATGAGAATGTTTATCTTTCTAGTGGAAGCGTGCATGTGCGTAGCAGGAATTTAAATGCAAAAGAAATGATAAAGGAGTTGGGAGAAAAAAGAGTATTAGAAGAGGATCGGGAATACTTCTATAAGCTTATGGACTTGAAGACCGCAAAAGAGAGACTTCTATATGAACCGGGCGGCGTAAAGATTGGACTCTTTAGAATCATGGATGCCAGTGGTGAATATGTGTGGAAATCTGTCACCACAAGAATTGTTGATATAAATGGTAGGGAGGCGCTTTTGAGCTGTGTTTCAGAGGCTACTTCCGGTATGTCACATTTTATGAGTGACTTTATAAGTCACAAGAATATAGATGAAATTTCAGTTAGTAGTGAAATTGTGAAGGATTACACCTATAAAAGTATTTTAGATCAGGTGCCAGTAGGTGTTTTCTGGAAAGATAAAGAACGTAGATTTTTAGGAGCAAACAAAATGTTCCTGGATTATTATGGTCTAAAATCAGTTGATAGCATAAAGGGTAAAAATGACGAGGATATGGGCTGGCATATTAATCCAGAACCATTCAAGCAGGATGAGCTTTCTGTAATAAATGAAGGAAAAGTTATTAGAAATGTCCATGGCGAGTGCATCGTTAGAGGTGAGCTTAGAAATATCGCTGCCAGCAAACGACCATTAGTCATTAATGATGAGACGGCAGGCTTGCTGGGCTTCTTTATGGATATTACTGATAATGAAAAAGAAAAGGCTGATTTGGAAATTCTCTCTACCACAGATGAATTAACTGGTGTTCTTAACAGAAGAGCATTTGAAGTAATAATAGATAAATACATAAAACAGTATAATCAGGACAAAACTGATTTCGCCCTGATGATTTTCGATGTGGACAAGTTTAAACAGGTAAATGATCACTATGGTCATGGATTTGGCGATTTAGTTCTTAAGGCTGTAAGCAAATGCGTAAAGGAAGTAACCTATAACAACAGTCTCGCTTTTAGAATAGGCGGAGACGAGTTTGCGATTTTGCACCAGTTCAAGTGTAAGGAAGAGATTGAAAGCATCACGCAGGAATTTAATAGTAAGATTTCTAGGATTAAACGAATAGACAATGAACCTATAAAGATAAAAGTTTCAGTTGGAGTGTCTGCCTATACAGAGTCTATGGATAAGGAACGGATGTATGAATTATCTGATAAACGTATGTATGAGGATAAGTTGTCGAAGAAATAATCAAATATAGGAAGGCATTATCAAAGTGTCTTCCTTTTTCTGTTAGTAAAATAGTTACAAAATATACCACCTTGAAATGGTAATAGTGACAGAATTTGATTACATGTGCTCATTTGTGAGCGTTTGTGATTGCAATGCCCGAAATATGGTGTTATATTTTCCTTAGAACAATCAAATTCAATCGAATTTGTTCAAGGGGTGGAAAATGCTAACAGAAGAACGAAGGGCAAAAATAATTGAAATAGTCAATGAAAAAAAGGCGGTTTCGGTAAATGAGTTGGTAGATTTGCTTGATACATCAGCAGCTACCATACGAAGAGACATCAATGCACTCAATCGTTCTAAGCAACTGGTGAAGGTATTTGGAGGTGCTACTGCAATCTCTACTTTGGATGTAAACACCAAAGAGGACGCAGTAAAAGCAAAGGCTAGCAAAAATGTAGCTGAAAAAGATTGCATCAGCAAATATGCAGCAGGGCTTATACAGGACAATGATTTTGTGTACATCGATGCAGGAACTACAACAATGACCATGATTGATTACATAGATAATCGCAAGGCAAAGTACATTACAAACGGTGTAGTTCATGCAAAGAAGCTTATGGACAAAGGCCTAGAAACCATAATGATTGGTGGTAGGCTCAAAGCACCAACAGAAGCGGTGGTGGGTCCGGATTGTGTTGAGTTTATTCGTAAATATCATTTCACAAAAGCCTTCATGGGAACCAATGGCATTTCAATTCATGCAGGGTTTACCACACCAGATGTGGACGAGGCCATGATTAAGACAGAAGCAATCAGACATGCTTATATGTCATACGTTTTGGCAGACCACACCAAATTTGACCAGATTAATTCGGTCACATTTGCGCAGATTGGTGATTGCTGCATCATCACAGATAAGCTACAGGCTAGAGATTATATTAATCACACAGTAGTAAAAGTATGTGCAGAATAAACTAGGAGGAAACGCAATGATTTATACTGTTACATTCAATCCAGCATTGGATTATGTTGTGCGTATGGATGGAGATTTACTTCCAGGCATGACAAACCGTTCTTCAAGTGAGGAATATTATTTCGGAGGTAAGGGAATCAACGTATCAATGGTTCTCTCAGAGCTTGGATTAAAGAGTACAGCATTAGGATTTATCGCAGGTTTCACAGGTCATGCAATTGACGCAGGTGTTAAGGCTGCAGGAATCGACACAGACTTCATCGAATTAAAAGAAGGCATTTCACGAATCAATGTAAAGCTTAAGGCAACAGAGGAAACAGAGATTAACGCTCAGGGACCAAAGATTGACGAAGCTGCACAGATGGAACTTTTCAATAAGCTTTCAAAACTGGTAGAGGGCGACGTGCTTATTCTCGCTGGATCAATTCCAAACTCTTTACCAGATGATGTATATGAAAGAATTCTTTCTGCTTTAGATGGAAAGGGAATCGAGTTTGTAGTTGATGCTACTAAGGATCTTCTTACAAACGTATTAAAGTATCATCCATTCTTAATCAAGCCAAACAACTTTGAGCTTGGCGAAATCGTAGGCAAGGAGCTTAAGACAGACGACGAGATTTACGAGGGAGCATTAAAGCTTCAGGAAATGGGTGCTAAAAACGTTCTTATCTCAATGGCTGGCGACGGAGCAATGCTTGTTGATGAAAATGGAAACAGATATCGCATCGGCGTACCTAAGGGAAAGGTTCGCAACTCAGTAGGAGCTGGTGATTCAATGGTTGCTGGTTTCGTCGCAGGATACATGAAGACAAAGGACTACGATGTAGCGTTAAAGATGGGAACAGCTGCAGGTTCTGCAACAGCATTTTCTGATGGTCTTGCACAGGCTGCAGATATCGATGCACTTTATAAAACATTGTAATTAGCTGCTTACTCGGAGAAGGCAGTTAATATATATTAATTTTTAAACACATGTAGGAGGGAATATGAGAATTTCAGAGTTTATCGATCCTAGAGGGATCAAGCTTCAAGAGGCGATAGCTTCTCAGGACGAAGCAATCGACAAGCTTATTGCTCTTCACAACGAAGTAGGCAACTTAAGCGATGTAGCAGGATTTAAAGAGGCAATCCTTGCTCGTGAGGCAAAGGGCACAACAGCTATTGGAAATGGTATTGCAGTACCACACGGAAAGTCAGCAGCAGTTAAGAAGGCTGGTCTTGTTGCAATCACATGTCCAGCAGGTGTTGATTACAAGGCTCTTGATGGTAAGCCAAGTAATTTATTATTCATGATCGCAGCTCCAGAGGGTGGCGCTGATACACATCTTGAGGTTCTTTCAAAGCTTATGCAGATGCTTATGGACCCTGCATTCTGCAAGACTCTTGTTGAGTCAAAGTCAGTTGACGAGTTCCTTGCACACATCGATGCAAAGGAAGCTGAGAAGGACGCAGCAAACGCAAACAAGACAGATCTTTCAAAGGCTGCTTCAGGCACAAAGAAGATCGTTGCAGTTACAGCATGCCCAACAGGTATTGCACATACATTTATGGCAGCTGAGTCTCTTGAGCAGAAGGCTAAAGAGCTTGGTATTGCATTTAGAGTAGAAAAAGATGGTTCTGGCGGAGCTAAGGATCCTCTTACAGCAAAGGAAATCGAAGAAGCAGATGCAGTTATCATCGCTGCAGATAAGAACGTAGATATGAGCGTATTCGATGGTAAGAAGGTTGTACTTGCATCTACAAAGGATGCTATCCACACACCAGAGAAGCTTTTTGACAAGGCTGAGTCAGCTTCTGTTTATCATCACTCAGGCGCAGTTTCAAAGAAGTCTGATGACAGCAACGAGTCAATCGGACGTCAGCTTTACAAGCACCTTATGAATGGTGTATCACACATGCTTCCATTCGTTATCGGTGGTGGTATCCTTATCGCTATCGCATTCTTACTTGATGATTATTCAATTGATCCAAGCAACTTTGGTATGAACACTCCAGTAGCAGCTTGGTTCAAGACAGTTGGTGGTGCAGCATTTGGATTCATGCTTCCAATTCTTGCTGGTTTCATCGCTCAGTCAATCGCAGACAGACCAGGTCTTGCAGTTGGTTTCGTTGGTGGTGCTCTTGCAGCTTCTGGTGCTACATTTGCAGCTCCAGGTGGAGATATTCCATCAGCATTCCTTGGCGCTTTAGTAGCAGGTTTTGCAGCTGGTTACTTCATGAAATGGCTCGAGAAGCTTTGCGACAAGCTTCCACAGTCTCTTGAAGGTATCAAGCCAGTTCTTATTTACCCACTTTGCGGTATTGCAGTAATCGGTGTTATTATGTGCGCAATCAACCCAATCGTTGGTGCACTTAACGCTTGGATTTCTGGTGTTCTTTCAAGCATGGGAACAACATCACTTGTACCACTTGGAATTATCCTTGGTGCAATGATGGCAACAGACATGGGTGGCCCACTTAACAAGGCAGCATATGTATTCGGTACAGCAGCTCTTGCAGAGCAGAACGAAGTAGGCTGGATGATCATGGCAGCAGTTATGGTTGGTGGTATGGTTCCTCCAATCGCAATCGCTCTTGCAACACTTATCTTCCCTAAGAAGTTTACAGTTGCTGAGAGAAAGGCTGGCCCAGTTAACTTTATCATGGGCTTCTGCTTCATCACAGAGGGTGCTATCCCTTACGCAGCAGCAGATCCACTTCATGTAATCCCATCTCTTATGGTTGGTTCTGGTGTAGCTGGTGCACTTTCAATGGTATTTAGATGTACACTTATGGCTCCACACGGTGGAATCTTCGTATTCCCTGTAGTTGGCCACTGGGCACTTTACCTTGTAGCTCTTGCAGTTGGTTCAGTTGTAAGCTGTGCACTTCTTGGCTTATTGAAAAAAAATGTAGAAGAATAGTTCATAATCTGTTAATATATTGAACGATAAAAAACCATTCTGGGGGACTATGCTCCCCTGGAATGGATTTTATGTTTTTGTACTTTATAGACTTCCCGTTTATTCTATAAAGTATAGACACATAAAATAGATAATTGTATTTTGCGAAACGAAAGGAGTTTTATTTATGGTTTCACAGAAGGTAAAGGTAACTAACGAACAGGGTATGCACATGCGCCCAGCTACAGTATTCAGCGCAGCAGTTACACCATTCGATTCAGATGTTAAGATTTTATTCAATGGCAACGCATACGACGGAAAGAGCGTTATGATGCTTATGGCTGCTTGCATTAAGTGTGGTGCTGAAATCGAGATCCAGTGTGATGGTTCTGATGAGGAAGCTGCACTTGCAAAGGCAGTAGAGTTAGTAGAGAGCGGTCTCGGAGACTAATACAGGAGGATACTTATGTACAAAGGCATTGAAGCGTCTAGAGGTATTGGTATCGGAAGCATTTGTCTTATTGTTGAGCACGATTTAAGCTTTGAATCTAAGCACATCGATGATACTGAGGCAGAGAAGGCTAGATTCAATAACGCAATCGAAGCATTTAAGACAGAGACATCAGCTATGGCTGAAAACATCAGAAAGAACATCGGTCCTAAGGAAGCAGAAATCATGGAAGGTCACCTTGCTATGATCGCTGATCCTACAATGGCTGGCGAGATGACAAAGATGATCGAAGCTGGTCAGTGCGCAGAAGCTGCAGTTACAGCTGTTTGCGATATGTTCATTGGCATGTTCTCAAAGATGGAAGATGATATGATGCGTCAGCGTGCATCAGATATTTCTGATATCAAGATCAGCTTACTCAAGCTTTTACTTGGCATTGAGGATGTTGATATTAGTAAGGTAGCACCAGGTACAGTACTTGTTGCTCATGATCTTACACCTTCTATGTGTTCTCAGATTGTAAAGGAGAACGTTGTAGGTATCATTACAGAAGTTGGCGGTAAGACATCTCACTCTGCAATTCTTGCTAGAGCACTTGAGATCCCAGCTGTACTTTCAGTTCCTAACATCACAGAAATCGTTAAGGACAAGGATACAGCAATCGTTGACGGTACAGAGGGTGATGTTTACATCAACCCAGACGGAGAAGTTATTTCTCAGTACGTAATTAAGCGTGAAGAGTTCGTTAAGGCTCAGGCAGAGCTTAAGAAGTTCATTGGACAGAAGACAGTTACAGCTGATGGAACAGAGCTTGAATTATTCTGCAACATCGGTACACCAAAGGATGCTAGAAAAGCTGTTGAATGCGACGGCGAAGGCATCGGTCTCTTCCGTTCAGAGTTCTTATTTATGGATAGACCACACCTTCCTACAGAGGAAGAGCAGTTCGAGGCTTACAAAGAAGCTGTAGAAATCATGGGTGGTCGCACAGTTATCATCCGTACACTTGATATTGGTGGTGACAAGGATATTCCATATCTCGGACTTGAAAAAGAGGAAAACCCATTCCTCGGATATAGAGCAGTTAGATATTGCTTAGCAAATTCTGATATGTACAAGATTCAGCTTAGAGGTATCCTCAGAGCTAGTGCATTCGGAAATGTTAAAATCATGGTTCCACTTGTTACTTGCGTAGACGAGGTTCGCGCCGTTAAGGCTCTCGTTGAGGAGTGCAAGAATGAGCTTAGAGCAGAAGGCGTTAAGTTCGATGAGAACATCGAGGTTGGTTGCATGGTAGAGACAGCAGCTGCTTCACTTATCGCTGATATCCTTGCAAAGGAAGCTGATTTCTTCTCAATCGGAACAAACGATTTAACACAGTACACAATGAGTGTTGATAGAGGAAATGCAGAAGTTGCATACCTTTACTCAGCATTCCAGCCAGCTGTACTTCGTTCTATCAAGAACATTATCGAGGCAGGTAACGCTGCTGGCATCACTGTTGGTATGTGTGGCGAGGCCGCTGCAGATCCACTTATGATTCCACTCCTTATCTCATTCGGATTAAAGGAATACAGTGTAAACCCTGTACTTGTACTTACAGCACGTTCAATTATTTCTAAGTGGTCAAAGGCTGAGGCAGATGCTCTCGCAGAGAAGGTACTCGCCCTTACTACAGAAAAAGAAATCGTTGAATTGCTCAAGGCATCAGCTAAATAAATATAGATATTCATAGTCTATGTAGCTATCTTGTAAGGTTTAATGCTTACAAGATAGCTTTTTTAGTGTATTTAAACTATAATGATTTAGAAATACGGTATGAAGGAGATACACATGAGCGATTTTACTGAAAACATTGACATACATGATTGCCCAATCTGCGGAGGTGCAGGTTTGATTGAGGCAGAGGATCACGGATACTATGTGGCATGTCTTGATTGTGGAAGCTACACAGGTACTGTTGGCTTCAAGACAGAAGAGGGCAGACAGGAAGCTGCAGAAAGAGCAGCAATGCTTTGGAATACTGGTAAAGTTATTAACAGTGCACCAGGAGAATAAACTGGGAGAAAGAAGGAAATGATGAAGCAAACACAGGATAAAGCTCGTAATCTTACCATGATGATGGATGAGTACGAACTTACTATGGCAAATGCGTACTTTAACGACCCTACTATTGATAACAATACTAGGGTTAGCTTTGATGTGTTTTATAGAATGAATCCAGATGGAGGCGGTTTTGCAATTTTTGCAGGACTTCAGCAGGTTAAGGACTATCTTCTTAACATGCACTTCACTGATGAGGATATTGAGTATTTGAGAAGTGTGGGACACTTCACTGAGAACTTCCTTGAGTATCTTAAGGATTTCAAGTTTACAGGTGATGTGGATGCATTCCCTGAGGGAACTATCATGTATCCTAATGAGCCAATCATCACAGTTACTGCCCCTATCATTGAGGCACAGCTTGTGGAGACAGAGATTTTGGCACAGGTTAACCACCAGTCTTTGATTGCTACAAAGGCTAGTCGTATTGTTCGTGCAGCAGCAGGTCGTGCAGTTTCAGATTTTGGTGCAAGACGTGCTCACAACAATGACGCAGCTATCTATGGTGCGAGAGCAGCATACATCGGCGGTGCCAGCGGTACAGCTACAGTATCAGCGGGCCAGTACTTCGATATTCCAATCGGCGGAACTATGGCACACAGCTATGTAATGTACTTCACATCAGATGACAACGATTACCGTACTTCTGAGCTTGCAGCTTTCAGAAGTTTTGCAAAGAGCTATCCTAACAACTGCATCCTTTTGGTAGATACATATAATGTTTTGAAATCTGGTGTGCCAAATGCTATCAAGGTATTCCAGGAGATGAAGGATGCTGGAATTGAGTCAAAGAGCTTTGGTATCAGAATCGATTCTGGTGACTTGGCATACCTTACAAAGAAAGCTAGAAAGATGCTTGATGATGCTGGCTTTACAGATGCCAAAATCATCGTAAGTAATTCTTTGGACGAGTACACTATCACATCTATCCTCCAGCAGGGTGGACAGGTTAATTCATTTGGCGTAGGTGAGCGACTTATCACAGCAAAGTCTGAGCCTGTATTTGGCGCAGTTTATAAGCTTTGTGCAGTTACAGATTCAAAGACTGGCCAGGTGATCCCAAAGATAAAGATTTCAGAAACAGTTGAGAAGATTACAAATCCTGGTTTGAAGGATGTATATAGAATCAAGGACGAGCACGGTAGAGCAGTAGCTGATTTGCTTGCTATCAAGGGTGAGGAAGTTGATATGTCTGTGGAGGGAGGCTACAAATTCGTAGACCCAGAGCAGCCATGGAAGAGCACACACATCTTTGAGAATTGCACAGCAGAGTTGTTACAGCAGCCTCTTATCCGCGGCGGAAAGCAGGTAGCTGAGGATGAGGATATGGAGACAATCCGCAACCGTGTTAAAACTCAGTTGGAGACAAGTGTATGGCCTGAGGAGCAGCGTTTCGAGAATCCTCACAAGCACTACCTTGATATGACTCCAAATTACTACAACATGAAGATGGATCTTCTTCGCAAAGAGGACAAATAGTTCATGACAAATGAAGAATTATTAAGATTTAATACAAAGCTTGCCACAGTTAATTTGAGCCTTCAGCAAAATGCTGAGGGCCTCACTTTGACTGACGGTGAGCTTTCTATAATGGTTGATTTTAGGGAAATGCTTCCAAGATTAAAGCAGAGCAATCTTCAACGAGAGATGCTTGTGAAGGCGGCCAGGATAAAGGGGCAGCCAATGCCACAGACTCTTATCGATGCAACTGCAGGATTTGGAGAGGATTCCCTTATTTTAGCGGCAGCAGGTTTTCAGGTGCAGCTTTATGAATTTGATGAAGTTATCGCTGTCCTTTTGAAGGATGGAATGGAACGAGCATCGGAAATTCCAGAGCTGAAAGAAGCGGTAGGACGAATGAAGCTGGTTTGCCAAGATAGCACGGAAGGCATGAGAAAACTGGATTTTAAGCCAGATATCGTGCTGCTTGATCCAATGTTTCCAGCAAGACAAAAGAGCGCATTGATAAAGAAGAAGTTTCAGTTGATTCAAAGGCTTGAGAGTCCATGCTCCACAGAAGAACAGCTACTTGACGCAGCAGTGGCTGCGGACCCAAAAAGAATCGTTATTAAGCGTCCTTTAAAGGGACCATACTTGGCGGACAGAAAGCCAAGCTATAGTTTGGAGGGTAAAGCGATTCGCTATGATTGCTTTGTTTTTGCGAGAAATTAAATAGTTTTTTCACAGAATTCTCTTATTTATATACTAAGATACTCATATAGTACCTTAGTGACATTGTGGATTTGAGAGGATTCAGAATGAAAAATAAGAAGCGTTCATCTATAAAAAGAAAGATTACTAGGCATGTAATAGTAGCGTTGGTAATTACTGTTACAGTTATGACAGTTATTGACCTGATATATTTGTCTAGAAGAATAATAGAACAGCAGGAGACTAAGCTTGAATTGGCCACTCAGATGAGTGCTCAGGAAGTTGAAGACTGGGTAAGAGACATGGCCATAGTAACTGAGGATATGGCCAGTACCCTTACTGCTATCGCTGATTTAAATGAAGCCACAGTTAGGGCGGTTGTTGATAGAGTAGCGTTGAATCATCCAGAGTTTTTCTATGTGTACTTCGCTGACTACCATGGAAATATGACCATGGCCAGGGGAATCGATTTCAAATCTACAGGAATGGATCCAAGAGAGAGAGGCTGGTATAAAAAGGCAGCAAAGTATGGACACACAGTTGTAATCGATCCATATGCAAGTGCAACTAGACCTGATGTAATGATGGTGACAGTGGCAACTCCAGTTTATTGGGGTACCACAATGATTGGTGTAGTTGCAGTGGATGCAGATATAGAAAGCATTCAGGAGTTCATGAACACAATCGATTTCGAGGAAGGTTCATATGGATTCCTGCTTGATAGCCAGGATAATATCATCGTTCATCCAAATTCTCAGTATAACCCAACATCAGAAGCTATTGTTTCTGCAGTGGAAGTAATGCCAGAGCTTGAGGAAGTGCTTGATTCCAAGGATGAATTTATAACAGCTCCAGATTACACTGGAACAGAGATGGTATATTCGGTAACAAAGCTTCACGATAGTGGATGGACTGTAGCTGTGGCATATCCAAGAAAGGGATTTTTGTCACACGTCGATAGAGGTATAAGAATCAGTTTGTTCGTGGCGTTGGTATGTGCGCTCCTTGCAGTTGGAGATATTACATACACCGTCAGAAAAGTGCTTAAGCCTTTGGATAAGATTAATCCAGCAATGGACAGAATCATGGAAGGCGATTTTTCTACACCTATTGATTTTGCAACAGCCGATGACGAGATAGGTGATTTGCAGAACAAGCTGGCTATGAGTTTGGCCGAGCTTTCAGATATTATCCATATTCAGCAGCATGTTTTGTCCGAGATGGAGCAGGGAAATTTGGCTGTGGCAGATATGGATGAGTTCCCAGGTGAGATGAATGATATCAGTATGTCGGTTAATTCTATCAAGGCCAGGTTTAATGATATGATTTCCGATATTCAGTTTTCTGCCATTAATTTGCAGAGCTTTGCTATGGGAATAAATGAGACAGACGATATAGAGGAAATTAAAGCAATATTTGAAGAGTTGTCGGCAGAGGCAAATGCGTTGATGGAAAAGACATCTAGGTTTACGACTATGCCAACAACAATTCGCTTTTAATTCATAAATTTTGCTAAACTTATACACAAATCTATTGTACAATATTTCCTATAGTCGGGGAGAGATATGAATCCTAAAAGGAGGTTCCCAACGATGGATAATGAATTCAAAGAGTACATCACATTTGTGGTTAATACTAAAGATGGCGATGAAGTAGAGATGGCTGTAATAGACCAGTTCGAGTTTGAGAATAAGGGCTATGTTGCAGCAGCTTTGGTGGATGGAGATACAGTTAGCGATGAGGGCTGCTTTATCTACAGAGTAAAGGTTGGAGAGGAAGATTTCAAAGTAGAAAAGATTACCAACCAAATTGACTATAAGAGAATCGCAGAAGCTTATATGGAAATGATGTAAACGATAATGTAGGGGTAGCAATGCTACCCCGTTTTATTTTTGTTGCATTTCCATTATAATAATGGTATCTAGGAGGATTCTGTATGGAATTTGCAAACTTGGACTTTGATCGAAAGAATCGGACAGGATTCCCAGAAGTGATTTTTTGCCAGGGCAAAATGGATGACTTTCTGGTAGATATCTATCAAAAGATGTACGAAAGAGATGGCTGCGTGTTTGGCACCAGAGCAACGGAACATCAATACGAAATCGTAAAGGCGGTATTGCCAACAGCCACTTATGATAAAGTGAGCAGGATTCTCAAGGCAAAAAAGCCTGATTTTAAAGAGCAGGAGCTTATCGGAAATGTGGCAGTGCTTACAGCTGGCACAGCAGATATTCCTGTAGCTGAGGAAGCAGCACAAACAATCGAGTATTTTGGAAGTAAGGCAACTAGGGTTTTCGATGTGGGAGTAAGCGGAATTCATAGATTGCTTGAAAACGTAGATGTGTTGAACGAAGCCAACTGCGTGGTAGCAGTGGCAGGCATGGAAGGCGCACTGGCGTCAGTGGTAGGCGGACTGGTTAAGGTTCCGGTTATTGCTGTGCCAACAAGCGTAGGCTATGGGGCCAACATGGGTGGTATATCCGCACTTCTTACCATGATCAATTCCTGTGCTAACGGGATTTCGGTGGTAAACATCGACAATGGATACGGAGCAGGTTATATTGCGACCCAGATTAACAGACTGGCAGTGCATTGAGGGGCATTCTAGAAAAGGGTTAATAAGGGTATAAATGAAAAGTAATAAGGGAAAAAAGTTAAGAATCGCAGGGATTATTGTCCTTGTATTAATCATTGCAATTGTGGCAAAGTTTTTTAGCTATGTGAACAATTATTATAAGGCTACAGACCGTGCTATGGAGTATATCAACAGTCCAGCAGAGGGAGTAACTGTGGAGTATGTTGATAATACAATCGTATTTGAGCCGGAAAATCCAGTGGCCGGGTTTATTTTCTATCCAGGTGGATTGGTGGAATCTGAGGCATATGCGCCTTTGATGGAGCAGCTGGCAGAGCAGGATATCATGTGCATCATCGTAGAAATGCCACATTACCTGGCTATGTTTGATGCAAACGGAGCTAGAGGTATCCAGGCAAAGTATCCTGAAATCGACGAGTGGTACTTGGGCGGTCACAGCTTAGGCGGCGCCATGGCATCACTCTATGCCGACAGACACCAGAGCGAATACGAAGGCTTGATTCTTCTTGCCGCATACTCTACCAAGGATTTGACTGATGAACCAACAATCGACGTTCTATCAATCCGTGGTTCTGAAGACGGCGTTTTAAATATGGAGAAATATAATAAATACTTAGCAAATCTGCCTGCAGATTATGAAGAGGTGATTATCGAGGGAGGCTGCCATGGATATTTTGGGGACTATGGCATGCAGTCCGGGGACGGCGAGCCTACCATCACCGTGGAAGAGCAGACTGAGGCTACGGTAGAGGCGATTGGGGAGTTTGTAGAAAAATAGGAGACTAATTGATGCGACAGTCTAAGGCTAAACAAATTACTAATTACATTGCATTATTTAGGAAAATTGTAGAGGGAATCTACAAAAGCTTATCTGCGAAAACTGCAGATGTCGAAGGGGCATGTTCATATCTGGAAATGTGCCAACAGCGCGCGATTGATTTCGGCACTTTTATCGAGGGTGAAGAAGGGGAAGGTCATCCTACAGTAAAAATGCTGGAAGAATTTTGCGAAATTCTATATGAAATTCACGAGGAGATTCAATCTGAAAGGGGCTTATCGGCAGATTCTGCCAAGGCCCGCCTCGATACCATGGTTAATAGAATTGAAGAGAGTGCAAACAAGGATATCACCATCACTACAGTGAAGCTGTTTTTGCCATATAAGGCAAGCATGTGGGATTCGCTGGAGAGTGTTTGGATGAAGGCAAACGAAGATCCCAACTGCACTGCTATCGTAATTCCGATACCATATTTCGATAAGAACCCAGATGGTTCGGTAAAAGAAATGCACTATGAGGGAAACGATTATCCTGATAATGTGCCAGTGGTATCATTTGAAAACTTTGATTTCATGGGTGTTCATCCAGATGAGGTGTACATTCACAATCCATACGATGATTGGAATTACGTAACATCGGTACATCCATATTTCTATACGGATAATATTAAAAAGTTTACAGACAAGCTCATTTACATACCATACTTCGTATTGGCGGAGCCGGATGTGGACAATCCAGATGTTCTTGAGAGCCTGAAGGGATATGTGCTTTCAAAGGGCGTGGTAAACGCAGATGAGGTCATTGTTCAGTCGGAACAGATGAGAGAGGCCTATATCAGAATACTTTCTGCACAGTTTGGTGAAGACACTAGACAAAGTTGGGAGAGAAAGATAAAAGGTACAGGCTCACCAAAGGTTGAAAAGCTTCTTCGTATGTCGAAAGAAGAGCAGGATATTCCAGAGGAATGGAAGAAGATTATTACAAAGCCAGATGGCAGCAGAAAGAAAATCATTTTTTACAATACAAGCGTAGTTGCAATGCTCAATCAGAAGCAAAAGATGATTGATAAGATAAAGGATGCCTTGGAAGTGTTCAAGGAGTGTAAGGATGATGTAGCCCTTTTGTGGCGTCCACATCCACTTACTATGGCAACCATCGAAAGTATGGTTCCTGAAATCAGAGACCAGTATAAAAAGATAATTGAGGATTATCGTGCTGAAGGCTGGGGAATCTATGATGATACTCCAGATATGGATAGGGCAATTATCATCAGCGACGCTTATTACGGGGACCCAAGTAGTCTTGTGCAGTTGTATGAGAAATTAGAAAAACCAATCATGATCCAAAATGTGGATGTGCTTGAAAAGGAGAGCGTATGAGCTTTGAATTAAATGCATCAATGATGTGTGCCAACTATGGACATTTGTCTAGAGAAGTAAATGATTTGGAAAACGCAGGAATCGATTCTTTCCATATCGATATTATGGATGGTCGTTATGTGCCAAACTTTGCAATGTCTTTGAATGATATGACATATATCTCTAGGGTGACTTTTAAGCCTTTGGATGTCCATCTGATGGTGGAGCACCCTAGCAACACAATCGATTTGTTTATCAAGAATTTGAGAAAGGGTGATACCATCTACATCCATCCTGAGGCAGAGTATCATCCATCCACAACATTGCAGAAAATCATCGATGCAGGGATGATTCCTGGAATTGCAATCAACCCAGGTACAAGTATTGAAACAGTAATGGAGATGCTTCGCATTGTTGATAAGGTTTTAGTAATGTCTGTAAATCCAGGAAATGCTGGTCAGATGTATCTGCCTTACGTTGGTCAGAAGATTGAGCGATTGCTTGATTTGAAGGAAGAGATGGGATTTAAGCTCTATTGGGATGGCGCTTGTGCAAAGGATAAGATTATGAAGTACGCGCCAATGGGACTTGATGGATTTGTTCTTGGAACTACACTTTTGTTTGGCCAGGGACGTCCATATGATGAGATTATCAACGATATTAGAAACATGAACTTGTAGGTAAGCGTATGAATATAGCAATTTTACTTTCAGGGGGGACCGGCAGCAGGCTTGGTTCGCAAAAGCCAAAGCAGTATTTGGATGTGGAAGGCAAGCCTATTATCATGTATTGCATGGAGACCCTTGAGAAAAGCGAATTAATTCATAAGATTCAAATCGTAGCTCATGAGGAATGGGCCGATTTGATTAAATATTGGGCTACGCAGTATGGTGTTGAGGAAAAGATTTGTGGTTTCTCAAAGCCAGGGGAGAATAGACAGTTGTCTATTTATAATGGGCTGAAGGATATCAGAAATTTTGCCAGCGACGATGATAACGTGTTTATCCACGATGCAGCCAGACCAAATCTTAGGTTATCAACAATCCAGGATTCATTTGAAGCTATAAGTGGATACGACGGAGTTATTCCGGTCCTTCCAATGAAGGATACGGTTTACTTGAGCAAGGACGGATTGGAAATCGATTCTCTTTTGAATCGACAGGAAATATTTGCAGGCCAGGCGCCAGAGACTTTTGTGTACGGCAAATATTTGGAGGCCAATGAAAGGCTTGTAAATTCTGGTGAGATTATGAAAATCAACGGCTCCACAGAACCTGCAGTGATGGCTGGCATGAAAATGCACATGATTGTTGGCGATGAGGGCAATTTCAAAATCACTACAAGCGATGATTTAGAACGATTTACTGAACAGATAAAGGCGATGAAATGAAGGCATTAGTTTTAGAAGATGTTGGAAAAATCAAGATAGATGAAATAGCAAAACCTTCCCCTAAGCAGGGGGAGGTTTTAGTGCATGTAAAGGCCTGCGGAATCTGCGGGTCGGACATACCAAGAGCCTACAAGGACGGAGCTCACAACATGCCACTTGTGATAGGCCACGAGTTTGCAGGCGAGGTCTGCGAAGTAGGAGAAGGCGTGTCTGGTGACTGGGCTGGTAAGGCTGTGGGAATATTTCCACTTATTCCATGCAAGAAGTGCCCTTGCTGTGTGGAAAAGAAATATGAAATGTGCAAAAACTATTCATATTTGGGCTCCCGTGTGGATGGCGGCTTCGCCGAATATGTGGCGGTGCCAGAATGGAATCTTATGGAGCTGGGCAACGGCGTTGCCATGGAGCAGGCTGCAATGATGGAACCTATGGCAGTGGCAGTGCATGCCATTAGGCAGGGGCTGAGAGCCTGCGGAAAGGACTTGCAGGATTTGGGACAGCTTCGCAAAGCTAAGGTGGCTGTAATAGGTCTTGGTACTATCGGCTTGCTAGTGACCATGTTTTTGAAGGACATGGGATTTGAAAATGTGTATACCATCGGAAAAAAAGAGATACAAAGGCAAAAAGCCTTTGAGTTTGGTGTGGACGAAGCTCACTATGTAAAAGAGATTTCAGATGTGGACCTTTTCTTCGAGTGTGTGGGCTCCACAGAAAGCCTCATCACCGGAATCAACGCAGCCGCCCCTGGCGGCGTGGTCTGCACTGTTGGCAACCCACATTCCGACATGGACCTACCAAGAGACGTTTATTGGAAAATCCTCCGCAACCAGCTTACCTTGGTGGGCACCTGGAACTCATCCTTCACCCACGACACCACCGACGACTGGCACTATGTGCTTGGCAGATTGCAGCAGGGCGCAGTGAAGCCTGAGAAGCTGATTACTCATAAGTTCGGGCTGGAGGAAATTCTGGAAGGCTTTGAGATTATGAGGGATAAGAAGGAAGAATATGTGAAGGTTATGGGGGAGATAGGGAAGTAGAAGAAGGGCTAATATATTAGCTATATTTGCTAATTTTGGCGAAAAAGACTAATATATTAGTATGATTAATTTATATCAAAAGACATGGAAAGAAATAAATAATGAAATAGCATCCAATGTTCAAAAGCTTCGCAAGAGAAAGAAGATATCACAAAAAGAGCTTGCTGAAAGATCAGGGGTAAGCTTAGGTTCTATAAAAAGATTTGAACAGACAGGTGAAATATCGTTGCAATCTCTGACTAAGATTGCAATAGCCCTTCGCGCCGAAGACGAACTGGAGTCACTATTTACAAGTGCTAATTTTGAATCTATAGAGGAAATATTAAATGGACAGAGTTAAGAAATTAGATGTTTTCTATCACGATAGATTAGTTGGAACAATGGCACTTTATAATGGGACATTGTGTGCATTTGAATATAGCAAGGAATGGCTGACAGAGGGATTCTCTATCAGCCCTTTTTCACTTCCATTAGAAAAAGGCGTATTTATGCCAAAGAGGGATCCGTTTGAAGGTTTGTTCGGAGTATTTGCCGATAGTTTGCCTGATGGTTGGGGACGTTTATTAGTAGATCGCCTAATGAGGAAGAAGGGAATAGATCCTTTTTCTTATCGAAATATGGAGCGTCTTGCAATAGTTGGCGAGACTGGAATGGGGGCTCTTACTTATCGTCCAGTGATAGATATGGATGAAGAATATGACGACTATTCGTTAGACGAAATTGCCAAGGAATGTGAAAAAATCTTATTGTCCGAGTCTAGTGATAAATTGGACTATTTATTTGCAAAGGGCGGCTCATCAGGCGGTGCACGTCCAAAGATTTTAACAAAGGTGGATGGAGATGATTGGATAATTAAATTCCCAGCAACCTTTGATGATAAAAATATTGGAAAGCAAGAATATGAATATGCTTTGTGTGCAAGGGAGTGTGGAATAAACCTTGAGGAAGTACGACTTTTTGATTCTGAAGATACGGAAGGGTATTTTGGAATGAAAAGATTCGATAGAGTGGGGAATCAAATTTGCGATAGAGTACACATGGTTTCCGCCGCAGGCTTGCTGGAAACATCCCATAGAACACCAAATCTTGATTACAATATACTCATGCGATTGACTCTACAGCTCACAGGTTCAATGGAAGAGTGTGAACAGTTATTTAGACGTATGTGCTTTAATGTGTACGCTCATAATAGGGATGATCATGCTAAGAACTTTAGCTATTTGTATATAGAAAATGAAAATCGCTGGATTCTTTCGCCAGCATACGACATGACATACAGCAACTCCATTGGAGGCGAGCACGCAACTACAGTCAATGGAAATGGAACTAATCCAGGGGAGAACGACTTGTTGGCTGTTGCAGAGAATATCGGATTGAGCTTGCCAAAGGCGAAGAGGATTGTGGTTGATGTTGAGGAATGCGTGAGAGGGTATTTGGGGTAAAATCGTTATTTAGGATGTCTAATGTTGATAGAAATAGACAACCATAAATGAGGTTGTTTAATATAATAAAAATACAAAGGAGGAACATAATGTATGGAAAAATGTAGTATTTGCGGGGGCAAAGGGTACTATTATGACGTTTGCAATGAGCAACGCGAAGAATTTGAAAAAAGATTTGATCATTATGCGGATATGGGGGTATTTACAATGGGTGAGGCTAGGAGTAAGGCTTTAGAGGGGCTGCGACTTGAAAAGTTTAAGTGCCCAGAATGTTCTTGAATAAGAATTAGAATTAAAGTATCATGTATATACGGATATACATGATACTTTTTCTATATAGAGGAGATGTGAGGATGGAACAAGTATATATAAAATCATGGGGAAACAGCAGTGCAATAAGGCTTCCGAAGAGTGTACTTAATGAATTAGGTCTTTCAAATTCAGATGCACTAGATTTAGAAATAGATGGAGATAAAATTATTCTAAAGAAGGCATTTAAGCATAAGACATTCAAGGAAAGAATGGAAGAATATAATGGTGAAATCTCTGTCTACAATTATGACTGGGGCGAGCCTTTAGGAAGGGAAATGTTCTAATGAAAGATTTAAATCAAGGCGACATTATCAAGGTGAGCGGCTTTAAAAACTTATTTGTTGCAGTAAGTAGTAATGAGTTTATTAAAGCTACTAAGATGGCGCATCTTTGCCCTATAATTGCTGGAGTACCGGCAGGCCCGCTTCACATTCAAATAATTGGATCTAAAGAAACACTCGGAACAGTAATATGTGAGCAGATTAAGCTTATAGATATAAATGAAAGAGGATTTACGAAAAGAGATCGACTTCATTATCCAGATATTATGAATATTGCAGACGCAGTGCAAGGTATGTTTGAGTATGATTAATAAGAAACCTACACGAATAATCGTGTAGGTTTTTTAGCATAGAATTGAGGGAATAAATGGGGCTAATTTTGTTGTGGCTGGATTTAAGCTTCATACGTAAGATATAATTTGAATACATATATATAAACTTAGTAAATCGATATTAATAGGATGGTAGATAAAAGAATTTTGGGGAGGACTGATATGAGTACGAAAGAAAGACGGAGATTCTTAGAGGAACAATGTTTAAAAGCAGAAAAACATGAATATCTATATCATGTGACAACTATGCAAGCTTTAAAAAGTATTATAAAACATAATCAAATATGGCTGTCGAATCTAAGCAGTGTGAATGATATGGAGGAGAAGGCAAGGATAGACTGGAAAGAATACATGGATAGTACATATGTATTTTGTACAACATATGACAAAGAATTATCACCACATCATTGGGATGAGTATGGAAATAAAGAGGATGGTGTAATTATCGGTATAAAAAATGGAAAGTTTTGGGAAAACGATATTGTTTTTTTAGACGAAAACAATAAACCGATATTTGATGAAAAATATATTGTAAATAAGAATATGGATATAATTCCTATTAAATCATCCTTTTATATTCATAGCTTAAAATTAGTCGAAGTCTCATACGAGGAGATAAGTGAAAAAAGTAAAATAGTTGAAAAGCAGGATGGGGGCATGTTTGTTTTTCCTGGCTTGGCGGCAATAACAAAATCTAGAGAAGGAATATCTGTTAAAACACATAAGCCTAGAGAGTGGTGGACAGAAAAAGAAGTTCGCTTGGTAATAGTTGTATCTAATCGGTTAAACAAGAATGATGCTTGTTATCCTAAAAGAATTGCTGTGAAATTGAATAAGAATTTTTATGAAAATATACAAATTAGGTTTAGCCCATATATGTCAGAAGAGACAAAGAGTGAATACAAAGCTGAGTTATTGGAATTATTGCGGGAATATAATGTTAGCATAGAATAGCAATAGATTGGCAGTGGTATATTTGTATGTAGTGATTTGTTTCATCAGATTATAGTTCAATCTTTAAACAAATATTTCAGTATAAATATGTACGCGAAATATTCATGTTGAAATGGATGGGGCTCATTTATAAAAGTGATGATAGATCTTGGAAAAGGGGAAATTGAAGTATGTTCGTCAATAATAAAACATATTTTAATAGCAGACTTGAAACTGATGAGGCTGCGGATATATTAAAGAATTTTCAAAAAGCGGTTTTGGAAAATGATAGTATGTCTGCAGAGAAAAACTTAAATCTAATAAAAAAGAATACAAAGCTAAGAATAAAGGAAAACTATATAAATCCTGCGATAAACAGACTTATGCCGTTACAAGATGAAGAATGTGCTGTTAATACTTCATTTCTACTTATGACAGTCAATTGTATATTAATTGAACTATATTACGAGATAATAAATGGGCTTGATTTGTCGAATCAGGATGGAGGAAAGGTTAAAGATGCGTATATAGATGTATTACAGCTAATGGATAGCGACATTACAGATGAGCGTGCAACTATATTTTACAAAGGAATTCGCTGTGGTATTATGCATCAAGGGCAAACAACAGAAAGAACAGCATTAGTACTTGATAAAGATTTATGTGGTAATTATTTTCCTATAATAGATGAACATGGAGAGTTTTATATATCTGATGTACAAGAAGTTTTTCGACAAATAACGAAGTTGTATAAGAAATATTGGAGGAAGATTGCAAGTAAAAACTACGACTCACAAGAGGTAAAAAATCTTGTGAAAAAATATGAATATATAATCAAGAATAATAAAGACTATGAGAACTAGTGCTTATTTGAAGAAGGTAGATGTATGCAGACTATAAGACTATTAATAGCCTATAAGGGATGATTGATTTATTGAGAATATTTCCTTGTGACAATTCTGTGTCCACACCCCATATTTATTGAATAACCCTACCATATTCAATATAATTAATACATAATGATTAATCCGTGGAGTAAATCTGGCCACGGGCAGGAAAGCTAGGCTAATTTAAAACTGAATGCTTGGTGGGGAGTAATGGTAATATGGTAATAATTTAAGGGCTTCGCACCTAGTGGTGCGGGGCCCTTTTTTCTAAAGAAATGGGGCATAATTGCCGAAATATTTACTGTCTATGAATGGACAATATAAGGTATATAAGTAATAGAGAAAAGAAGGCAAGGTTCTTTAATTGAAAATGGGGGATTAAAAAATGAAGAGTATAGAAAAGTCATACTTAGGAGTATTGGAGGATTTGTTAAACTCGGAGTCTGATTACATTATTTATCCATTTGGCGTTGGTGGTAAAGTAGTAAAAAAGATTTTGAATCTTGATTACGGAATAGAAGAAAAATATGTTGTAGATAATAAACTTGCGAGTCAAGGTAAAAACTATAAAAGATTAGCAGAAATAGATAAACCTGATGATTATATATGGATTATATCTTCTATCGATGAAACGATTCATAATGAGATTATATCTACTTTAGACGGCGTTGTATCTTGGGAAAATAGAATCGATATGTACGAGTTATGCAAGAAACAAGATCTAATAATATCCAATAAAAAGTATAAATTAATATCGCATATCAGTGACAATATTAATAGTAAAGCATGTACAGAGGTAATTGAATTAGTAAAAGAAATGAAAAATGAACGACGAAATATTAACGTGGCAGAAGTAGGCTGTGGAGTAGGTGCAACTTCAGTAGAGGTATGTTCATTGTTAGAGGAGAGGGACAGCTATTATTGCTTTGATTATGAAGAAGTTGTTAGAGATTTGGTTTATGATTTAAAGGGATTATCAGGAGTAAAATGTAATATTGAAGCATATGGAAATACACATAAAGTGTTCGACTCATATAATTGGAACTTGAGTGAATTGATATATGATATGAGGCAAGATGATAAAGACGGTTTATTTGATCTCGCATATTTAGATGCAGCACATAATTTTGAATATGATGGTTTGGCCTGTTGTTTATTAAAACAATTAGTCAGAAAGGGAGGGTACATCGTTTTTGATGATATGAATTGGTCATACGGATATAGTAGTACTGGAAATCCAATAGAGAGACCAAGTACGGAAGAAAAATATGAAAATAAGCAGATTTATGATTGTCAGATTCGTAGAGTAGTAAATATGTTTATGCTAAATGATAGTGACTGGGTGAATGTATATCCAAATTACATGAGTAGACAAAGAGCTGTATTCAAACGGATTAGATAGAAGATTTTATAGTTCAGAAAGATGGCGTGAAGGTATGAGTATTAAGATGAATAAACAGGTTCAAATTTCAATAGTTATTCCTGTTTACAATATGGAGAAATACATTAATGAATGTATAGATAGTGTTTTGAACCAAAAAGATGTTGCTCTGGAAATAATATGTATTAATGATGGATCGATAGATGCAACATACGATATCTTAAAACAATATGCTGAGTTAAATTCAAATATAGTTGTATACACACAAGAAAACTATGGACTATCTGCCTCACGTAATAAGGGCATAGAATTAGCACAAGGTAGATATATTTATTTTTTGGATGGAGATGATTTGCTGGCAAATGAGTATATTTTACATGATGCGCTGGAACAGCTTGATAGCAAGGAACTTGACTTACTTGAACTTGATGCTGAATCTTTTTTTGAAAGTGATGAAATAAGAGTAAAAAACAAAAATTATGAGAGAGCATATCAACGAATAAATGCTTATGGAATGTACGAAAATGGATATGAATTGTTGCTTAAGTTATTGGCTGGAGGAGATTATTACGCAAGTTCCTGTATTAGGATATATAGAAGTTCTTTCTTAAGAAAGAATAATTTAAAGTTTACTGAAGGGATATTATATGAAGATAATATACATACTCTATCGTGTTTTCTTTTGGCGGGACGTGTAATGCATGTAAATAGAACTATCATGAAGAGAAGAATCCGAGAAGGGTCAATTATGCAATCTGACGTAGATTTTCATAAGTTTTATAGTTATGTTACTGTCTATGAAGAGACCATGAAACTATGGGACAAATATGGTAATAACCTAGTCGATAAACAGATGGAAAGATTGTGTGATGATTATAAAAATCTAGCTAGATATATGTATAGAATGTTAACGTATCATGAAAAAAACAAGATTAACGATTTGGCACCGGCACAGAGATATCGGATAAAAAAGGAAATACTAGACACTGATTCTATTGTAGATGAGAATATCTATTCGTTCCCATATTTTATGTTTAAACCTAGTGAACACATTATGCTCTATGGTGCGGGAACTGTAGGAAAAACATTATACAGAATAGCCCAACGGGATAATCTAATATTTATTGATGGAGTGTTTGATAAAAGAGGTGTTGAGGTATCTGAAAATTATATTAGAGTGAATGGCATTGACGAGATTGAATCATATAAAGACTATAAATGGTTAATAACAATAGATAATAAATCTGTGGCTAGAGAAGTAAAAAAAATGTTACTTGAAAGGGGGGTATTAGAACGAAATATCAAATGGCCATCAGTAGGATATAAGAGGTTAGAAATCTCTAGATATTCATTGGAAGAGAATAAATGCTTAGAGCGAGCTCTTGCCAATATTGAAACAAAAAAAATTATTGTTTTTATGCAACCGGAACATGGGAATTTAGGCGATTACGCCATTTCTCTTGGAGAAAAAAATTTTTTATCAACTTACTTTCATGAGTATGAAGCGATTTGGATTACCACAAATGAGTGGATATATTTAAATGAAGAGTTGAAACGAAATATAAACAATAGAGACATTATTTGCATGAATGGAGGAGGGTATTTTGGTGATGTTTGGGAAAGCGGTATCACATGTAAAGAGATATGTGAAGCGTTTCCTAACAATGTGAAAGTTTTCTTTCCGAACACATTGACTTATAAAAATCAAGTATATGAAGATAACAAAAATTTACAAGAAGATATTGAATGGATAAGAAATCAAAATCAGTTGTATATGTTTTTTAGAGATACATATTCGTATGAGTATATGAAAAATATAGGTGGAATCAACTGTTATTATTCACCGGATATGGCATTGTTTATTGAACCAGAGCCAATTGAAAGAACGAAAATAAGTGGAAAGATAATGATGTGCTTTAGAAATGATTGTGAAAAAAAAATTGTTGGCGAAGAGGAGATTAGAGTCTTTTTAAATAATCTTGGATACAGTGTTGTAGATGAAGATATTCATTTGAATAAATATCTCTCTATAGAAGAAGGGTATGAACGTGTAAAGCAACATATTAAGAATTTACGGTGTTATGGTCTTATCATTACAGATAGGCTGCATATGATGATAATGTCTGCACTGGCTGGAGTACCATGTATAGCTACTGATAATTCGACACGTAAGATATCTGGGGTGTATACATGGATTAAGTCCAAATCAGTAAAAATTGTTAACTCCCCTGAAGAAATAGACTGTGAATTAGTTAAGCAAATGCTTGAAAAGAGTTATGAATACGAGCCACTTACTGATGAATTTGAAATGATGGCAAAACAATTCAAGAGAATAATTAGTGGAATGATGACTGAGGAAACTATTTATGAATAACACCATATATAATGATTCAGAATTTGTAGAAAAAAATAAAAATGACTTTTGGCAAGACGATAAATCTGAACCAGTTTTTAAAAAATATATTGGATGTCATTATCCAGCACGAATGTGTAATTTAAGATGTCCTTATTGTTATGTGAGTCAAACAACTGGCTTTGAGGCTCAACCCAAACTTACGCATTCACCAGAGTTTATTAGATGGTGTTTATCTCAAAAGCGTGTTGGAGGAAGAGCAATAGTGGGACTTTGTGGTGCGGGGGAAACGCTTATGGGTGATCGGATTGCTGAGGTTTCCCAAGAACTGCTTAAGGAAGGGCATTTTCTTCATATTGTAACTAATGGCACTTTAAAATCAAAAATGTGCGAAATTGTCGAACGTGCTGGAGAAATGAGTGATAGAATATTTTTTAAATGTTCATTGCACTATACAGAGTTAAAAAGGAATAATTTACTTAGTGTTTATTCTGAAGCAATCAATACAGTTTCGGATATGGGAGCATCTTACACTATAGAGCTAACAGCAGATGATAACTATGTAGACTTGATTGATGAGATTAAACAATATTCGTTATCAGAATTTGGAGCATATCCACATGTGACTATTGCGAGAGATGATACTCAAACGAATAGACCAATACTCACAAACTTTCCGTTGGATGAGTTTTATGATATTTGGAGCAGTTTTGATTCTGATTTATTCCAAGTGAAATGGAATTATTATTCAAAACCTATAAAAAATTGTGACGCTGGAAAAAGTTCACTATACATAAATCTTATCAATGGAGATGTTATGCGATGTCTTTGCCAGCCAGCAATGGGAAATTTATATGATACGAATATTAAACAATTAAGCTATGGACGAGTTGGTGATGAATGTAAATTACCATATTGCTACAATAACCATGCATATCTTACGATGGGGACATGTGAAGATATTAAGACAGTTTCATTTGCTAGGGTCCGAGATAGAGAACAGAAAGATGGAAATCATTGGGTAAAGGAGAAGGTCTATAGATTTTTTGACCAGAAACTATATGAAAATCGATAAAAGATATTATGAGATTAATGATATAAAATTCATGGATGCAGAATATATAGACGGTAGTTTGATTTTTTATGATATCGTCTCAGCAAATTTTTGTATGCTTGATATTGATGAAAAAGAGGTTAGGCCCCTAAAATATATCAATAATGGTAGCGAGTATGCAGGTTTTCCAAGAAAAATTATATATGAGGGTAATTATTTATATTGCGTCCAGTCAGATAATTGTGTTGTGTATCAATTTAAGCTTGATGGAAGCGGTAGAATTGAATTGTTGAATAGAATATCTTTTGATGACTTTAATGGAAGTGTGAAGAATGCATTTTATTATAATGGGAAGTTGTGGCTGATTCCTACTGAAATAAAGAATCCATTTATTGAATACAATTTGAGTAGCAAAGAGGCTGGATATTTCTACTTTAATAGTGATGAACTAAAAAAACAGGATGCACGTATTAGAGAAGTAGTAAATAATAAATCAAACTTATATATTAGTTTTTGGGAAAGTAATAAGTTATTGATTATTAGTTTGGATTCCAAGATAACAGAGATTGTTAATACAAATATTGAGGAATCGATAGAAGGAATGGCAACGAGAGAGTCAGATATTATATTAAGAGCTAAAGGTGGCAAAACTATATATTCGTGGAATCCTGACAATTTAGAGTGTAAAGTTTTGGGCCAGTCGGAAAAGGAATATGAGGAAATGGGGCGACTAATAGTTCACTCTGATGGAACTATTATTATTTGCCCTATGAAGGGAAAAGATTTTTATTATGTTGATGAGAAGAATGGAAGTATAGAAAGAATAGAATATGAGACAGAAGTGTTAAGATCCGATGAAGGTACATTTACGATTGGAACAATAGAATATAAGAATAATATATATATTTATCCATGGGCAAGTAATAGGACAGTGGTAATATCGAGAATTAATGGAACATGGAAAGTTAATGGAATGCTTTTCAAAATGAAAGCTGATGAATATGTTGATTTCATTAAACGTAGAGTAGAGACAATGAAGGTTGTTTATGAATGTAAGGATGTATCGTTATCAGAGCTCTTTTTAATATTATGATAACTACAGATTAGGTATAACCTAATATATAACTTGAAAATATTTACTAAGAATTATGAGTATTTCAAATGTCATTTTGCTGTAATCCAGTTAAGTAATTGTTGTACCCCGAGAACGTGGCAATATTTAAGGAAGGTTTGAGTGGAGTATAGGTGGTTAATTAATGAATATATAAGAATTATTAGGTAGAGGAACTATAACGAAAAGAGTGAAAACATATTTGCATTATTTGCAAATTAGGTATGTAGTTGAATTTGCTGATTTTTAGTAGTTTGATATACGTATAGAGTTCGTGAGGATTATTTGTTAAAGGGGCGAGGGCATGGATGTTTCAGTGATAATTCCAATGTATAACGTTGAATTAAAAATAGAACAAGCAATTAAAAGCGTGTTAAAACAAACAATTATTGATTCAATAGAGATATTATGTATTGATGATGAATCGACAGATAATACAATTAAGAAAGTAAAAGAAATAAATGCCGATAATATACACATATATTGTCAGCAGCATTTAGGTGCTGGACCTGCAAGAAATTTTGGAATTTCAAAGTCTACAGGACGATATATAGCCTTTCTTGATGCTGATGATGAATTTGTTGATGAAGACGCATTGGAAAAAATGGTGCGAGCAGCTGATGAACATAATGTATTTATATGTGGAAGCCTTAGAAAAGTTGTGGATAATGGAGAAGAAAAGGAATCTGAGCTATTTAATAATTATGAAATTAGCAAGCACGGTTTGGAAATCTGTTACTTGGATTTTCAAAAAAACTATGATTATCAAAGTTTTATTTTTAAAAAACAATTCTTAGAAGATAACAATATAAGATTTCCAGATTATAAAAGATATCAAGATCCACCGTTTATGGTAAAAGCTATGAGCATAGCTGATAAATTCTATGTTGTACCCGTCTATTTGTATAGATATTACTTCGATGGTAATAAAACAACGCTAATATCCCGAAATATTGAAGACGTATTAAAAGGCATACGCGACTGCGCAGAGATTGCATATAGAAATAAATATATACACCTAATGGACGCTATCGAAACACAGCTAAATCAGCAATTTAGAGATGCTATTATAAGCAATATGAATACAGCGGTAGGAAAATTGTTATTTGAAATTTCTAATTTTTATAGGGTAATTAAAGATGAAGATATACATTTAGTCAAAGACATGCTAAACACTTTTAAAATACAAACATCCAATGACTTAATGAGAAGACTAGTTTTAATAGATATTTATAAAGTTGATTGGAATAATTATTTCAGTAATCGAGGTATAAAAAGTGTAGTTATATACGGGCTTGGAACGTATGGAGAGATACTGATTAGGATTTTGGAAAGATGTCATATTAATATTCTATATGCAATAGATAGAAATAAGAAAGAGTTTGGTTCAATACCTGTATATGCAAACTATAGGGATATAAGCTGCGATGCGATTATTATTTCTTTGGCGGAGCCAGGTGAAATATTAGAACAATTTGATAATAATGGAAATAATGTCATTAGTTTCAGAGGGATGATAATGGAACTGTCCCAAAATCTAATATAAGTGAATGAGGTATCATATGAGAAGTGTGGTAAATATTGTAAATACAATTGAAAAATATGAACATGTGTATATCTATGGAGCAGGTATAGTAGCGGATGAGGTTGCTTCTTGCATTTTAGGGGATCCTTATAATATTGAAATTGAAGCATTTATTGTTAGTAAAAAAGAAGGGAATCCAGACATATTTCACAGCAAACCTGTTTTAATTATAGATGAGTTAGATGTTAAATACAGTGAGAATACACTGTTTATTGTGGCGTGTTTGGAAAAAGTGAAAAGCGAAATTATCCAGACGATAAAAAAATATGGTTTTAATAACATTTTAAATTTATCTTTTGAATCTGATAATTGGTCAATAATTCGATCAAACTATATAAAACATTATTTTGAAAAAAAGGGTTTGTATTATTTGGATTTAGATGATGTATTAGAATCAAAAAAGATTGATAAATTGGCTGAGCCTATCGATGTATATAGAGCAGTGAGTGCTTTTGATAAAGAGCTAAATGAGGATATTTCCGACTTTGATTGGGAAACTAAAATTCAAGTAGGGGCTGCTCTGACAGATAGAATTATTACTAAAGTTAGAGATGACATAGGTGACAATATTTCATCAAAAAATAGAATGTATTGTGAACTTACGGCTCTATATTGGATGTGGAAGAATAGCGATGCTAATTATTTGGGACTATGTCATTACCGAAGGCACTTCATTCTTACAGATGAAGAGAGAAGAAAGTTGCCTCAATCAGATATTGATGTGGTAATGACTGTGCCTATTGCAAATTTTCCGGATGTAAGAACTATATACGATCGAGATCACATAATAGCGGATTGGGAAATACTAAAAAAAGCAATAAAAGAAAAATATGCAGATTATTATGAGGATGTTGAAAAGTTAGAAAAGGGCAATGTTTATTTTGCGTATAATATGTTTATTGCAAGAAGAGAGATATTTAATAAATATTGTGAATTTCTGTTTGATGTTTTGGAGTATTGTGAATTACATTGTGCTGAAAAAAAAGATCCATATCAGAATAGATATTTGGGATTTTTAGGAGAAAGATTATTATCCATTTTTATGTTTCATCATTATGATGAGTACAAGATTGCTGTGGCAGATAAACATTTTGCCGAATAATTAATAAATGAATGTGTGGGGAAAATATGACTCAAGATAATTTTGAAAAATATATAGATAAAATGCAAAAAGACTCATATAGAACATGTGAGAAGCTACTATCAAAGCCAATAGTTTTACTTCCTGCTGGAAGATTTTTCAGACTATCAATAAGAGCACTTGATTATTGGAGTATAAATGTTGATTATATAGCGGATAAGAATCCGGAAGAATCTAATGGAAAGGACCCATGGAAATATAAGAATAAAGAGTATATAGCGGATTCCACCATCAATATCGTTAAAAAAATGGGTAATAAAGCTAATTATATAGTTACTTCTAGGCCATTTAGGGAGGAGATAAAGAGGGAATTATATGAGTTAGGGATAAATCCGGAGAATGTATTCCATATGCCTGTGAGAATGGGGGATTTGGTGCCATATAGTCCTTTTCGGCGTAAATTTGAAGTAAGCAAAGCGTTTAGTGAAATTGAAAAAGCCTCAAGTATGCTTTCTGATGAAGAATCGGAAGAACAATTATGGGAAATTCTTGCTATATTTTGCGCAAATTCACCTGTTTGGATAGAAAGACATCCTTCGGAGGAATACTTTAATACTCCCTATATACAGATTGAGGGAAATGAAGTGTTTGTCGATGCAGGAATGTTTGATGGAGCTACTTCAGAGCGATTTATCGAGATGTGTCCTAGTTATAAGGCTATATATGGCATAGAGGCTAATCCAGCAAATATACCTAATATTAGAGAAAAACTCAGAGGTTACGAGAATATTCATATTTATAACAATGCTTTATGTAATACTGATTGTGATTTACGATTTAAAACTGATGGGTTTGGAAGGGAAGGTGCAAGAGTTGATAGTAGTGGAAATATCATTGTTAAAGGAATACGCGGAGATGATTTGAATATTGTTCCTACATTCGTGAAATTTGATATAGAGGGGGCTGAATTTGATGCGATAAAAGGGTTTGAATCTACTATCAGACAATATACTCCTAAACTTGCTATTTCTGCGTATCATAGTCTTCAAGATCATTGGAGGCTTATTCCTCTAATTAAAGAGTATTATCCGGATTACAAGTTGTATCTTAAGCATCATTATGGGTATGAGGATATGTACGGGACAATACTTTATGCACATATATGAGTCTACTAGTGTAATAAGAGCTCAGGAGAATTATTGATGTTATCTATCTACATCGCTGGCGCCCATTCGCGCGCTATCACAACTGGATACTACCTCAAATATCTCGACCCGGAAATGGAAATCGTCGCATATCTTTATGACAACGGCGAAGACAATCCTTCTGAGGTTGATGGTATTCCTGTACTCAAAATCACGGCAGAATCAAATCTTGATATAGATGTTCCGGTGTATCTGGGCATGAGAGGTGTCAATCAGGAACACATCACAAGGACTCTTCAAGCATGCGGGATGAAACATATCATCCCTGTTGATGTGAAGCTTGATATGGAGTTGAGAAATCGATATCTCACCCAATATTTTGCCGAAAAAAAACGTATATACGATAAGATCTATGATTACGATACAGATGAAGATACTTCAGCAAGCGCAGATACAAAAACAAGCACAATCTATGTTGCCAATTCAGCTTTTGACAAAACACTGAAATCTCCATATAAGTTTGCTGAAAGCGAAAAAATAATACAGGTAGGCACCGCCCTAACTAATAATAGAATAGCTGCGTCTTTTTTTGATAATACAGGTGATAATATATCAGAAAAAAACAAGCAGTTTTGTGAGCTCACAGCACTTTATTGGATATGGAAAAATGCCAAGGATGACATGGTTGGATTAGTTCATTATAGGCGTCACTTTATCTTGCCAGAAAACTGGAAGCAAATTATGGCTAGAGAAAAAATCGATGTGGTGCTTCCAGTTCCACTTTACGTTCATCCAAGCCTAGAAGCGAATTATCGTGATAGACACGAGGAATCAAACTGGGATAATATGCTCGAGTACTTCAAAGTAAATCGACCAGATGAGTTCCAAAATTTGAATACATTTTTTAAAGAAACGGGTTTGTATTCACCTTGTAATATGTTAATTGCTCGCAAGGACGTTTTTGATGAATTATGCGAGTGGCTTTTTCCTGTTTTGTTTTATGTGGCCGACAAAGGCGGTACTTTGGATGATGCATATCAAAATAGGTATCTGGGGTTTATATCAGAGAGATTAATAACATATTTCTTTGAGAAGAATAGGGATAGGTTCAAAGTGGTGTATGCGGACAAGAATTTCTTAGAGTGAAAAGCTGTGTTGACATAGCCGTACGGCGAAATGTATAATCAAAATAAGATTATATAGCCGTACGGCTAATTTTATACAATATAAAGGCAAACATAGCCGTACGGCTAAGAGGTGTTTATGAAAGTAACAGATTCAAATTCATTTGGAACAGCAATAAAAAACAAAAGAAAAAAACTGGGATATACGCAGAAGTATATATCAGAATTTACGGGAATAAGCGCAAGCTTTTTGTCTGATTTGGAAAATGGAAAAAAGACTATTGAATTAGACAAGGCTCTGAGAATAGCAAATCTATTAGGGCTTGATGTGGAGTTGAATGAGAGAGGGTAATCCATGCGAGAATTAAGTGTATATATAGAATTAAACGGAATACAGACACTGGTTGGAAAAATCGCTGGTGAAAGCTACTTAGACGCTCGGTTCAGATATGAACAAGAATATTTAGATAATAAAGATGCAGCAGCAATATCGATTTCACTTCCATTGCAACAGGAGGCTTTTTCGCCTGCAAAAACAAAGAATTTTTTTGAGAGTCTACTGCCAGAAGGCTTTTCGCGAAAAGCTGTAGCTAATTGGATGAAAGCAGATGAAAACGATTATATATCAATTCTAGCTGAGTTGGGCAAGGAATGTCTTGGTGCTATAAAAATAGTTGAAGGTCAGGATGACGAGGTGTCGGGCTACGAATTGCTATCAGCCCAAAGGGTTAAAGCACTTGCAGCAGAGGGGGCTACAAAATCTACTGAGATATTACTAGAGACACATTTATCACTAACTGGTGCTTCAGGAAAAGTTGGCCTCTACTATAATGCAGCGGATAAAACGTGGTATCTACCTAAGGGGGATGCTCCAAGTACGCATATAGTAAAACAAAGTCATGTTAGACATAAACAAATAGTTCTGAATGAACAGTTATGTATTCAAACAGCAAAGCGTATTGGCATTACGGTACCGGAAAGCTTTATTGTTTCGCAGGGTTCGCAGGCAGACGAAGACATATTATACGCAACAGCGAGATATGATAGGCCACTATCTAACAACAAAGAATTGGATGGTTTGAAATGTCCATACAGACTACATCAAGAGGATTTTGCTCAGGCACTGGGTATATTTGCGGCCGACAAATATGAGAAAACTCCATCGGGATATATGGCGAGAATGTTTGAACTTTTAAGAAATAATTCGAGCAATCCAATTGAAGATCAAATAGCATTGTTAAGAATTATTATTTTTAATTATTTGATCGGAAATACAGACTGTCATGTAAAGAATTTCTCTCTATTATATAGTGAGGATTTAAAATCAAAACGACTAGCACCAGCTTATGATTTAGTGGCAACGAGAGTATATCGTACTACATCTGACATGTCGTTTTATATTGGCGATGAATTGAATATTTCAAAAATTAATAGAAGCAAGTTTGAAATGGCGGCATCGGAAATAGGATTATCTAGTAATTTGGTACTAAATACTTTTGATGATGTGGCAAATAAACTCGAAAAGGCAATAGCGGATGTGGCTGAAAAATTGGCGGAAAAAGGATTTGAAAATGCTATATCACTAAAGAATGAGATATTGAAGAGCGGTGGATATGGGATGATATAAATAGAATAACCTCTAAACCTCCCCACCCTTCCTGCCGATATAAAGAGTATAAAACAAAAGAATTGATTCTTTCGGCAGGAAGACCAATCTCCGTTAGTTGATTTGACAAAGGTCAGGTTGGCTGACGCGAAGGCTCAGCAGAAGGACAATTCAAGAAAGGAACTTAATAATGACATTATCAGTATTCGCTTAAGAGCTGCTTTTTGACTTCTGAATGAAGTTGGGAGGCAGCTCGTTTTATGTTGACGTGTGTAAACTAATTAATAAGTTGACTGAATTAATTGTGAAAAACCAGTCTCATTCCTTGAAAAGCAAATGCTTTTATTATAAAATTTTCACTGAAATCGTTTTCAATATACATTGTTTTATATAAAGGAGTGTTCAAAATGGTAGAATGGAAAAATTTTGATAAGCTCGAGTCATTCAAGACTCTCCAAGGGCTTAAGAATCAGGTAGAGCTCAAGACAGCTATGGCTGGTGCAAACGGTGCAAAGCGTGTTGCTGAGTACTGCGTGCCAATGTCAAACGGCATGGTTTACAACTTCGCTTCAAAGCAGGTTGATGACACAGTTCTTGATGCACTTGCAAAGCTTGCTGATGAGGCACAGCTTGTTGACAAGTTCGCAGCCCTCTACAACGGAGAGGTTATCAATACAGGTGAAAAGCGTCTCGTTCTTCACCAGCTCACACGTGGTCAGCTTGGCGATGATGTTATGGCTGATGGCGTTAACAAGAGAGAGTTCTATGTAAAGCAGCAGGAGCGCATCGCTGAGTTTGCTAACAAGGTTCACGCTGGCGAAATCGTTAACGAAGCAGGCGAGAAGTTCACATCTGTTGTTCAGATTGGTATCGGCGGATCAGACCTTGGTCCTCGCGCTATGTACCTTGCTCTTGAGAACTGGGCAAAGGTTACAGGCACATTCAAGATGGAGGCTCACTTCATTTCAAATGTAGATCCTGATGATGCAGCAGCTGTTCTTGCAGGCGTTGATGTTGCTCACTCTATCTTCATCCTCGTTTCTAAGTCAGGTACAACACTTGAGACACTTACAAACGAGTCATTCGTTAAGGATGCTCTTAAGAACGCTGGTCTTGATGCTTCAAAGCACATGATCGCAGTTACATCAGAGACATCTCCACTTGCAAAGTCATCTGATTACCTTGATGCATTCTTCATGGATGATTACATCGGCGGACGTTACTCATCTACATCTTCAGTAGGTGGCGCAGTTCTTTCACTTGCATTCGGTCCTGACGTATTTGCTCGTTTCCTTAACGGTGCAGCTGCAGAGGATGCACTTGCAAAGAACACAGATATCCGCAAGAACCCAGCATTACTTGATGCACTTATCGGCGTATACGAGAGAAATATCCTTGGATATGAGTCTACAGCCGTTCTTCCATACTCACAGGCACTTAGCCGTTTCCCTGCTCACTTACAGCAGCTCGACATGGAGTCAAACGGCAAGAGCGTTAACCGTTTCGGTGAGGCAATTGATTACGTTACTGGTCCAGTTATCTTTGGTGAGCCAGGTACAAATGGACAGCACAGCTTCTACCAGCTCCTTCACCAGGGAACAAACATCATCCCTCTTCAGTTCGTTGGCTTCAAGAGCAGCCAGATGGCAACAGATGTTGTAATCGAAGGCAGCACATCACAGCAGAAGCTCAAGGCAAACGTTGCAGCTCAGATTATGGCATTCGCTTGTGGTAAGGACGACGACAACCGCAACAAGTACTTCGAGGGCAACCGTCCATCATCAATCATCGTTGGTGATCAGCTTACACCAGAGACACTTGGTGCACTCCTTGCTCACTTCGAGAACAAGGTTATGTTCCAGGGATTCGTATGGAATGTTAACTCATTCGATCAGGAAGGTGTTCAGCTTGGTAAGGTACTTGCAAAGAAGGTACTTGCTGGCGATACATCAGATGCACTTGCAGCATACGCAAAGCTTCTTGATATCTAATCGAATATAAAATGTTTATTAAAAATGGCTATCGCTTATTGCGGTAGCCGTTTTTTTACGTTACGATAGGTTCTAGACGAAATAATGGAGCGGGATATTATGGCATATCAAGACAAAGAGCAAGAACAGGTTACTAAAACATGGGCAGGAGAAAAGGCGAAGCTTGCACAAATGCCGTTAGACAAAAAGATTGGATACGTATTTACATATTATTGGATGCACATGTTGATTGTGCTGGTCATCATCGGAGTGATTGTCTGGTTCGTCCACCATCAGATGACGTATATAGATTACAAGCTTTACGGAGTTGTTATCAATTCATCTCAGGTCGATGAAAATCTAGAGAAGACAATGCCAGAGCAGCTTGGCATGGATAAGCACGAAGGTTTTTCCATGGTGGCAGGTTTGTCAGGGGACGTTGATGCAAATTCAACAGCCTACTACAATCAAATTGACATCTACACAGTATCAGGTCAGATGGATTTCGCATTTACCGACGAAGCAGGCGTACAGTATTTATGCGACCTTGGCACACCTCTAGATGTGACAAAGCAGCTTCCCGACAATCTCTTAGATTTATGGTCGAATCGCGAAGCTACATTCAGTCAACGCAACGAAAACGATGACACATACTTCGACAACTACGCAGCCATCGACATTTCCGGCACAAAAGTGCAGGAATACTTCGGCTTGGACGATACCATGTGTTATCTAGTGATTGTTGATTTATCAGGAAATGAAGAATACATGCAGAATTTCTATAATCTGCTTTATGAAATAGAAATAGGAGAATAGGTTTTGGAAAAATTATTTAACAACAGATTTATTGACGGGATTTCAAAAATTGCAGATGTGATTTTGATTAGTTTTTACTTTTTAGCATGCTCATTGCCACTTGTGACAATCGGAGCCAGCTCTACAGCCCTTTACTATGCCACCCACAAATGCATCTACAAGGGCCGCGGTTACACCACTGAGTTCTTCCACTCATTCAAGGACAACTTCAAACAGTCCACATTATCATGGCTGATTTTCATTTTGCTATATGCAATCCTTGGGGGCGACATCTACATCACCAGAAATTACTTATCGCCAGACAGCCCATTTGCGGCAGCATCCATTTTCTTTATGGTGCTTCTAGTATTCACGGTTCTCTGGGCAATCTACCATTTTGCATACATTGCCCGCTTTGAAAATGGCTTCAAGGAATCATTCAAAGTCTCAGCAGTTTTCATGATTGCAAACATCGGCTGGACACTTGTAATGCTTGTGCTTTTAATCGCCATATATTACCTTTGCTATAGATTCCTATTTTTAATCTTATTCGCACCAGGAATCATTTCCTGCACACTGCACCCAATCCTTGAAAAGGTCTTCCGTAAATACATGACAGAGGAAGACATCGCAAAAGAGGATGAATTATAAGATATATCGAGGATGCCATTTATTGGCATCCTCGTTTTTTTATAAAAAAAGAATTAGATATTAGAAATGTAGAAATAAATTTTCCCTAAATTAAGTAAGGTAATCATTGATTTTACTATCAATTAACTTTGTGCTTAATGGATAATTGGTAGATTCGAATGAAGTAATTACATTTTTGCCAACTAAATGCCCATTTGTTTCATAGAGGGCTAGTTTACTTAGATTATTTGAGTTGTAATCCGCACTATCGGCAAGACCTAAATGTTCCCAGATTAAAGTTTCTCTAGTGACTTTATTTAAAACGAGAAAATCGGGATATTTTATTAATCCATCGATAATAAGGCTCGGCTCATAAGCATAAGGAATTCCATAATCTAACAATCTGTCCGCAATAATTTTCTCGGACTTAGATCTAACCAATTCACCATTATTCGTATAAACTCCATTTTCTATTGGAAAAGTGTTTAATGAACCGGGATGTTGAAGATGCCATTCATCAACAAATGATTCTATGTCAGGAATAATAGGTTTAATCAAAGAACGCTTACCAGGATTGAAAGAATAGTAAACACTATCAATCTCCACATAGATATCAAAATGAATCCCGCGTTGATAATGATTGATTAATTCTTTGAGCTTTTTTAGAAGCTTAATATAGTAATCGCGCTGACAAATAGATGCGATAAAACTGATGTTATCAGCGGATAAATACTTCCCGCAAGTTTCAGAACGACTCTTGTAGTAATAATATCGAGGATATCCCTTGCTACTTTCTAATCTGATGTAACCTTTGGGGGCGGATAATAGTTCCTTATCTACCATTTCGATTAGATTATAGATGCTAGCCTCCGTTCTATTAGTATCAATATTTAAAACTGTATTCATAACCACTCCTGTTTTTTGTTTAAATGTGAATAGTACATGATAAGGCAAATTATAGGAGAAATACGTAGTTTGGCTGATATAAGTTAGAGAGTATGATTAAGAATTAGGAAAACACCTGTAGTTTATCAGTAAAACAGGCTGACTTAAGTGAAAAAAGAAAAAATGAAATTTCACTTATATGGTTTTTGATGAATTGTTAAGTGTATTATGTAGATAGAAATAAAAAACTTAAAATCGTCAAGACCGATTAAGTTTATTGGTGTTTTTGAAAAATAAACTTAAAAATTGTGTTAGTTTGAGAGAGGAAGTTAAGTGTATATAAGACAAGTGAGAAATAAACTTATCAAGTAAAGCAATGTTGTTAAGTGAAAGAGAGGATAATCGTAATAAACTTAACTTTAGTTAAAAATATTTAATCAAAATTAAGTGAAAAATAGAATCTTATATATAAACTTAACTGCATTCACAACTTTTAAGTGGAATTAGCGAATGCTGTAGAAAAACTTAACAATTCCAGTAGATTCAGCCAACAAAAAGCCCAAAAGCCAACAAAAAGCCCAAAAGCCAATAAAAGCCCAGTCAAGGCGGATATTATTCCTGCGTAATCTCCTATCAATGCATTATTCAATTGTCTCTGGTGGGAAAAGTGCCGATAAATCGGCGTGACATGCATATAATTACTGTAATGCTGCTGTTCATTACGAAATTGATTCTGCATGAATGTGAAATGTGTGTTGTGAATCACACGATTGTTATATATAACATAGATAAAACAAAATTGTCAAGTATAATAACGTGAGAGCAATCCACAATCTCCCCAATCAGAAAACAACGACAGAGGCATACAACAAACAAGAAAGCCAGACCATTCCGATTAACAAACAAATGTTTGACTAATCACACTGCTGTGCTATAATACATTACATACGATTGTGTACAATTGAACTGAAAGGCTAAGCTATGGATTTCAAATTACATTCTGAATATAAGCCAACTGGCGACCAGCCACAGGCAATCGCTGATTTGGTGCGAGGTTTCAAAGAAGGAAACCAGATGCAGACACTTCTTGGTGTTACAGGCTCTGGAAAGACCTTCACCATGGCCAATGTTATCGAGCAGCTCAACAAACCGACCTTGATTATCGCTCATAACAAGACCTTGGCAGGCCAGCTTTACTCTGAGTTTAAAGAATTCTTTCCAGAGAACGCTGTGGAGTACTTCGTGTCTTACTATGATTATTATCAGCCAGAGGCCTATGTACCTAGCACTGACACATACATTGCAAAGGATTCTTCGATAAACGATGAAATAGATAAGCTGCGCCTTTCGGCTACAGCTTCATTATCAGAAAGACGAGATGTAATTATTGTCTCGTCTGTTTCTTGTATTTACGGCATCGGCGAGCCTGATGATTTCCAAAACATGATGGTTAGCCTTCGCCCAGGGGACATGAAGGACAGGGATGATGTTATTCACGAATTGATAAACATCCAGTACATGCGAAATGACATGGATTTTGACCGAGGCACCTTCCGTGTTCGCGGAGATACGCTGGAGGTTATCCCTGCCAACACTAGTGATTACGGCATTCGTATCGAGTTCTTCGGAGATGAAATTGACCGCATTTGCGAGACTGATATTATGACAGGTCAGGTGCGACGCGAGCTTGAGCACGTGGCGATTTTCCCGGCCAGCCACTATGTTATCCCTCAGGACAAGATTAACGCAGCTTGCGCCAGCATCGAAGCAGAGCTAGATGAGAGAGTGAAGTTCTTCAAATCCGAGGACAAGCTTATTGAGGCCCAGCGTATCGCAGAGCGCACCAATTTCGATATAGAAATGCTGAGGGAAACAGGCTTCTGTTCCGGCATCGAAAACTACAGTCGTCACATGACAAATCAGCAGCCAGGGGAGCCACCTAAGTGCTTGATTGATTATTTCAACGACGATTTCCTTATTATAGTGGACGAGAGTCACATCACATTGCCACAGGTTCGTGGTATGTTTGCAGGTGACCAGGCCCGCAAAAAGACATTGGTTGAGTACGGGTTCAGATTGCCATCAGCTCTCGACAACCGTCCTCTAAACTTTGGTGAGTTCGAATCAAAAATCGACCAGATTATGTTCGTGTCAGCCACACCAGGCGACTACGAGGAGGAGCATGAGCTGCTTCGCACTGAGCAGGTCATCCGTCCAACAGGACTTCTAGACCCAGAGGTTGAGGTGCGCCCAGTTGAGGGGCAGATTGATGATCTTTTCAACGAAATCCAGAAGGAAGTTGAAAAGAAAAATAAGGTAATGATTACAACTCTCACCAAGCGCATGGCAGAGGATTTAACAGATTATCTGGCAGAGCTTGGAGTCAGAGTAAAATACATGCACTCCGATATTGATACTATGGAGCGTGCAGAAATCATCCGCGACCTACGTCTGGATGTGTTTGATGTTTTGGTTGGTATCAACCTCCTTAGAGAGGGCTTGGATATTCCGGAAATTACCTTGGTGGCAATCCTGGATGCTGATAAAGAAGGCTTCCTTAGAAGCGAGCGCTCGCTGATTCAGACCATTGGACGTGCTGCACGAAATTCCGAGGGCCACGTTATCATGTATGCTGATACTATGACAGAGTCCATGGAAAAGGCCATCTCCGAGACAGAGCGCCGTCGTGAGATTCAAAAGGCCTACAACAAGGAGCACGGTATCACCCCTCAGACAATTCAAAAATCAGTTCGAGAGCTTATTTCTATTTCTAAGGAAATCGCTCATAAGGAGATGCAGTTCAAGAAGGATCCAGAAGAGATGAACAAGCAGGAGCTTGAGAAGCTCATTGGAGACATCCAAAAGAAGATGAAGAAAGCCGCAACAGAGCTGAACTTCGAAGCCGCTGCAGAATACCGTGATAAGATGGTTGAGCTTAAAAACATGCTTAGAGATATGTCTGAAGAGTAATAAGAGGAAATTATAATGAAAGAAAGAAAATACATTAAAATAAAGGGCGCCAACGAGCACAACTTGAAAAATGTTAGCCTGGATATTCCTCGTGATGAATTTGTTGTTCTCACAGGATTGTCAGGTTCAGGTAAATCATCATTGGCATTCGATACAATTTTTGCCGAGGGCCAGCGCCGCTACATGGAGTCGCTTTCTTCCTACGCGCGCCAATTCCTTGGTCAGATGGAAAAGCCAAATGTAGAGCACATGGAAGGTATGCCACCTGCCATCTCAATTGATCAGAAGAGCACCAACCACAACCCACGTTCTACAGTTGGTACTGTTACAGAGATTTATGATTACATGCGTCTGCTTTACGCTCGATGCGGTGTGCCTCACTGTCCAAATTGCGGCAAGCCAATTAGCAAGCAGACAGTAGACCAGATGGTGGATGCCATTATGGCACTTCCAGAGCGCACAAAGATTCAGCTTCTTGCTCCAGTTGTCCGCGGACGAAAGGGTACACATGAAAAGCTCTTTGAAAAGGCAAAAAAATCTGGTTACGTTCGTGTAAACGTTGATGGAAACGTATACGATTTATCTGAAGAGATAAAGCTTGATAAAAATATAAAGCACAACATCGAAATCGTTGTTGACCGACTTGTTATAAAGGAAGGCATCGAGAAGCGTCTTACAGATTCAATCGAGGCAGTGCTCAAGCTAGCAGAGGGCCTGATGATTGTTGATGTTATCGACGGCGAGCCTATCAATTTCTCAGAGGGATTCTCATGTCCTGATTGTGGAATCAGCATTGATGAGGTGGAGCCACGAAGCTTCTCTTTCAACAATCCATTTGGTGCCTGTCCAGAGTGCTTCGGTCTTGGATACAAGATGGAATTTGACGAGGATTTAATGATTCCTGACAAGAGCCTTTCTTTCAATGAGGGAGCAGTTCAGGTTATCGGATGGCAGTCATCAAACAAGTCCACAAGTTTTGCCCATGCCTTGCTTGAGGCACTTGCAAAGGAATACAAGTTTTCATTGGACACACCATACAAGGAGCTTCCAGAGAAGATTCGCCACATGTTCATCCATGGATTCGACAAGTCAGTAGATGTTCATTACGAAGGCCAACGAGGCCGCGGGGTATACCCTACAGTATTCGAAGGCCTTATCGAAAATGTTAGCCGTAGATACAAGGAAACATATTCAGAATCTGCAAAGAAAGAGTACGAGGAATTCATGTTCTACAGCGATTGTCCATGCTGTCATGGTCAGCGTTTGAAGAAAGAATCCCTTGCAGTTACTTTGGACGATAAAAACATCTTCGAAATGACTCAGTATCCTGTCCGTGAATTATACGAAATGATTGACGGTCTCAATCTTACAGAGCAGCAGAAGAAAATTGGTGCTGTTGTTTTGAAGGAAATCAAGGCTCGTCTGAAATTCATGGTAGATGTTGGATTGGATTATCTTACACTTAGCCGTGCCACTGCCACACTTTCAGGTGGAGAGGCCCAGCGAATTCGTCTTGCAACACAGATTGGTTCGGGACTTGTTGGAGTTGCCTACATCCTTGATGAGCCATCTATTGGTCTTCATCAAAAAGATAACGACAAGTTGTTAGCATCCCTGAAAGGCCTCAGAGACCTTGGAAATACGCTGATCGTAGTAGAACACGACGCTGATACCATGCGCGCTGCGGATTATCTTGTGGATATCGGACCCCGCGCCGGCAAGGACGGTGGAGAAGTCATTGCAGCTGGTACACCAGAGGAAATCATGGCATGTCCAGATTCCATCACAGGCCAGTACCTTAGCGGAAAGCTTTGCATCCCGGTTCCAAAGGAGCGCCGCGAGCCAAAGGGATGGCTCACAATCAAGGGCGCCAGAGAACACAACCTTAAAAACATCGATGTTGATATTCCACTTGGAATTATGACAGTTGTTACAGGTGTTTCTGGTTCGGGAAAGAGCTCCCTCGTAAATGAGATTCTTTACAAGGATTTGGCGAAGCGCCTGAATCGAGCAAGAAAAGTATCAGGAAAGCATGATGATATCATCGGTACAGAGGCACTTGATAAGGTTATCGATATCGACCAGTCTCCAATTGGACGTACACCACGTTCAAACCCTGCCACATACACCGGTGTGTTTGATTTGATTCGTGATTTGTTTGCCGGCACAACCGAGGCAAAGGAGCGCGGATATAATAAAGGAAGATTCTCATTCAATGTAAAGGGAGGCCGATGTGAGGCTTGCTCTGGAGACGGTATCATTAAAATCGAGATGCACTTCCTTCCAGATGTTTATGTTCCTTGCGAGGTTTGCGGAGGAAAGAGATACAACCGTGAAACTCTCGAAGTTCATTATAAAGGAAAGACAATTTATGATGTGCTTGATATGACAGTTGAAGAGGCTGTGGAATTCTTCAAAAATGTTCCAAGCATCCTTAATAAAATTCAGGCATTGTATGATGTAGGCCTTGGCTATATCAAGCTTGGCCAGCCAAGCACCACACTTTCAGGTGGAGAGGCTCAGCGTATCAAGCTTGCTACAGAGCTTTCACGAAGAGCAACTGGAAAGACAATTTATATCCTTGATGAGCCAACCACAGGTCTTCATTTTGACGATGTAAACAAGCTTGTTGAAATTATGCGAAAGCTTTCTGACTCAGGAAATACAGTTGTAGTAATCGAGCATAATCTTGATGTTATTAAGTGTGCAGATTATATAATTGATATGGGCCCAGATGGTGGAGACCGCGGTGGTACAGTAATTGCCAAGGGAACACCTGAAGACATCGTTAAAGTGAAAAAGAGTTATACAGGTCAATATCTTAAAGAATATATATAAAACCGCATGTTTATTGAAGTGAGGAAGATTAGAAATACGTTATATTTTTTCACAAATCTTCACATAGCCATCACATAAGCACTGTATATTACTTCATGTACTAGCGGAAAGCTAATACCAAATTTTTCATAACTCAGCGACCGAAGGAGACTTTGGTCGCACTCCCCGAGAATTACGCCAGCGTTTAAACGCTGGCTTTTTTTTACTTGAATAATGAAATAATTCGTTTATAATAGAAACGTGAAAATGCGCAATTCTGCCGATAAGGCAGTAGAATAGATTAGAATTAGAAAGGATAATAACATGGCAGCATCAGATATCGGAATTGATTTGGGTACAGCAAGCGTTCTTGTATATGCAAAGGGCAAGGGCGTTGTTTTAAAAGAGCCTTCAGTTGTGGCTTTTGATAGAGATACAAATAAGATTAAGGAAATCGGCGAGGAGGCACGTCTTATGATTGGACGTACTCCTGGAAATATCGTGGCAGTTCGTCCACTTCGTCAGGGTGTTATTTCTGACTACACAGTTACAGAGAAAATGATTAAGTACTTCGTTCAGAAGGCAATGGGCAAGAAGAGCTATCGTAAGCCTCGTATTGCAGTTTGCGTTCCTTCTGGCGCTACAGAGGTAGAAAAGCGTGCCGTTGAGGACGCAGCTTTCGCAGCAGGCGCTCGTGAGGTTTCTATTATCGAGGAGCCTATCGCAGCAGCTATCGGCGCTGGTATCGACATCTCACTTCCTATGGGAAATATGATTGTAGATATCGGTGGTGGTACAGCAGATATCGCTGTTATCTCACTTGGTAGCTCAGTAGTCAGCACATCTATCAAGGTTGCTGGTGATGATTTCGACGAGGCTATCGTTCGTTACATGAGAAAGAAGCATAATCTTCTTATCGGTGAGCGTACAGCCGAGGATATCAAGATTAAGATTGGTCGTTGCTTCCCACTTGGCGAGGCAGAGACTATGGACGTTAGAGGACGTAACCTTGTTTCAGGTCTTCCAAAGACAATCACTGTTTCTTCAGAGGAGACAGAGGAAGCTCTCAAGGAATCTACAATGCAGATTGTTGAGGCTATTCACTCAGTTCTCGAGAAGACTCCACCAGAGCTTGCAGCCGATGTTGCAGACAGAGGTATCGTTCTTACAGGTGGTGGTGCACTTCTTCGTGGTCTTGAGGAACTCATCGAGGACCGCACAGGCATCAACACAATGACTGCTGATGAGGCAATGACATGTGTAGCTATCGGTACAGGTCGCTATGTAGAGCTTCTTGCAGGAGATTAATTAAATAATATTGAATGTTTGACCCCTTTATATGGTAAAATGATTATGAAGAATAATATTTTTCCATAAAAGGGGTTAATTTTATTTTTCGGAAAACCGATAAAAGAGATGGAGAGTATTATAACCAAGTCTAAAAGAAGGGAGACTCCATGGTAAAAGGACTCTATACAGCCTATACAGGCATGATTAATGAGCAGAAGCGTCTTGATACTATTACTAACAACCTTGCCAACTCCAATACTACAGGCTTTAAAAAGGAAGGCATGGTGGCACAGTCATTTGACGAGCGCCTAGCAATCAAGATTAAGGACACATCAGCACTTGCAAACAGACCAGAGGGAATTGGATACATTTCTCTTGGTACAAAGGTAGGCGAGACTTACACAAACTGGGAGCAGGGCGGATTCCAGATTACCGACAAACCTTCGGATTTAGCAGTTGCAGGAAGCGGTTTCTTCGCAGTTGCATACACAAACAAAGCTGGTGAGACATCTGTTATGTACACAAGAGACGGTGCTTTCACAGTAGACACAGATGGTTATATCAGAACATCCAACGGAGATTACCTCCTCAATTCAGAGGGAGCCCTTACCGGACAGTATGGCGAGGACTATTACGTACAGATTGATCCAGCACTGGAATATGCAGTAGCTCAGGACGGTACCATCACTCAGAATGGGGAGGAAGTAGATACAATCGGATTGGTGGATGTAGCAGATTACGATTACATCAATAAATATGGCGAAAACCTCTATTCACTTATTGATGGAGGAGAAATAATAGAAGCAGAAAATGGCTACATAGAGCAGGGCGTTTTGGAATCATCCAATGTCAATGTAGTCGATGAAATGGTTACAATGATTACCATAGCCAGAGCCTACGAGGCAGGCCAGAAAATGATTCAGGCCGAGGATGAAACCCTCGATAAAACAGTTAATCAAGTAGGACAGGTATAAATAGCCAGTAGGCATCAAGCTATTTACTTACTAAAGCGAAACATGTGTTGAGCGTAGTAAGTGAATGCTTGTAGACGTAACTGGCGAGAGATAACCTAGGAGGAATTAGCTTATGATGAGATCTTTGTGGGCTGCAGCTTCAGGAATGAAGAGCCAGCAGACATCAGTAGACACAATTGCAAACAACCTTGCAAATGTTAACACCACAGCATATAAAGCTCAGAGTACACAGTTCAAGACATTACTATATCAAACACTCCAGGCAACCAGCACAAACGCAGAGGGCGAAGCAAAGCCTACAAGCGCACAGGTTGGTCTTGGAACAAGAGTTGCATCAATCAACTCTAACTTTACACAAGGCGCCCAGCTTGCAAATGATAGCAACACAGCGATGTGCATCACAGGTGAAGGTTTCTTTGCAGTGCAGGATGGTGATGAGACTCACTACACCAGAAACGGTAACTTCACATGGGCTATCGACAATACAGGTGCCAAGGTTCTCACTACAGCTGAGGGCTACAAGGTACTTGATCAGACAGGAAAACCAGTTACACTTCCTGCAACAGCAGGTGAAAATGGATTTACAGTAAATCCGGATGACGGAGCTATTTCATATAGAAACGCTGATGGTACATACACAGCCACAGGCCAGTCAATTGCTTTGTATCAGTTTACAAACAGAGTTGGTCTTTCAAAAATTGGTGAAAACTTGTATGATGAGACTGTAGCTTCCGGTGAGCCAGTTTCAGAATGGAACACAAATGGAGTTATCAGAAGTTCTATTCTTCAGAACTACTTGGAAGGCTCAAACGTCAACGTTGCAGATGAAATGGTAAACCTTATCATCTCACAGCGTGCATATGAAATGAACTCAAAGGCGATTACTACTTCAGACACCATGTTGGAGCAGGCTAATAACCTTAAGAGATAAAGTAACAAGCCTACGCGGAGCGGAGGTTAACTAGCTGATAGAAGAGGGGATGCGGATGATGCCAAATCTATCTAATAGGGGGATTGAGAAATGGATTTAACGAGTATGAATACGTATTTGCAATCGCAATACACCAACCAAGCGAAAGCAGCAGCGGAAACAACTGCCAAATCAATTGGCAATATTTCCCAGAATTCATCAAGAGAAGAAATCGAAGAGGCTGTTAAGAGCTTCGAGACTTACATGATGGAGCAGGTTGTAAAACAGGTTAAGGAGTCTTTCGTAAACGAAGACGAAGAAAACAAAGACACAAATATGTCGATGTACAAGGATTTGTATATGGACAAGGCAATCACAGAGGTTGCATCTCAGCTTGTAGACCAAATTGGTGGAGATGTAACAGATGATTTTGTTGAGCAGATTATGCGCAACTATGGAATTACCGGAACAACAGGTGCTCAGACAGAATCCGCAGGTGTTGACGCAGCCACAGTTTCAGAAGACATCGCACAGACAAACGCGTCAAAAGTGACAGAAGTTTTAGCATAATGACCACCGCGTACATATAGTACGCGGTGTTTTTTTATGCTATTATTGTACCCATGGAAGAATTAACGGGTTACGTAGAAAACATAATTTTTAGAAATACAGATAATGGATACACAGTTCTGGACTTTGTGGCAGACGATGATTTGCTCACATGTACAGGACTTTTTCCTGTAATTGGAGAAGGTGAGAATCTTCTTCTTAGAGGAGAATTTGTGGAGCATCCAACCTACGGCAGGCAGTTCAAGGTGGCCAGCTATGAGGTAGAAGCACCAGCGGATGAGCTTTCTATGGAAAGATATTTGGGCTCTGGAGCTATCAAGGGAATTGGCCCAAAGCTTGCAGCTAGAGTGGTAAAGAAGTTCGGTGCCGATACATTCAGAATCATAGAGGATGAGCCTGAACGTCTTGCAGAGGTAAAGGGCATTTCTATCACAAAGGCTATGGAAATTTCCGACCAGATTGTTGGAGCCAAGGATATCCGCAATGCTATTATTTTTCTTGATAAATACGGCCTTCATGGCAATAAGGCTATCAAAATCTACAATCGTTTCGGCAATGAAATCTACAATGTAATACAGACAAATCCATACAAGCTTGCAGATGAAATCTCAGGAATCGGATTCAAAACTGCAGACGAAATCGCCAGCCAGGTTGGCATAAAGGTGGATTCGGAATTCCGAATTAAGGGCGGAATCCAATATATTCTTGGCCAGGGCGCTGGAATGGGGCACACCTATCTCCCAATCGAGACCCTCAATCGTATGTCCCAGGATTTGCTAAAGGTGGATGAGGACACAATCGATGCCCAGATTATGAACCTTGCCATGGATAGCAAGATAATTATAAAAAAAGACTCTGAAGGAAATCGTCAGGTATACTCCAAGGCCTTCTATCGCATGGAAGAGTCAATCGCCGGCATGCTTCGCGAGCTGGATGTGAAATATAAGGTTGATAAAGAAGACCTTTCCAACACTATCCGTAGAATCGAAATCGAAGAGAATGTAGAGCTTGATGAGCTTCAGAAAAATGCTGTAATTGCTGCGGCAGAGCGAGGATTTTTCGTTCTTACTGGTGGTCCCGGTACTGGTAAAACAACTACTATCACCACCATGATTAAGCTGTTTGAGGACCAGGGCTACAATATCTTCTTGGGCGCCCCAACAGGTCGCGCGGCCAAGCGAATGAGTGAAGCTACAGGCTATGAAGCTAGAACAATTCACCGTATGCTTGAGGTTGCAGGAAACATGAATGACGATGATAGCGTCACATCCTTTGCCAGATTCGACCGCAACGAAGAAAATCCTTTGGAGTGCGATGTAATCATTATCGACGAGATGTCTATGGTAGATGTTTCATTGATGTATTCACTGCTAAAGGCAATTTCACCAGGTACCAGACTTATTCTGGTTGGTGATGAAAATCAGCTTCCAAGTGTAGGACCGGGAAATGTTTTAAAGGATATTTTAGCATCAGAAAGATTTACAGCGGTTACATTAAAAAAGATTTTCCGTCAGGCTCAGGAAAGTGACATCGTCGTAAATGCTCACAAAATCCACCAGGGAGAGCACGTTGTGCTTGATAATAAATCAAAGGATTTCTTCTTTTTAAAGAGAGACGATGCAGATACAATCATCAATGTTATGCTTACCTTGGTAAGGGATAAAATGCCAAAATACGTAGATGCGGGCATCAGCGAGATTCAGGTACTTACCCCTACCAGAAAGGGATTGATAGGAGTTGAGCGATTAAATGGTATCCTGCAGAATTTCCTAAATCCACCTGCCCCTAACAAAAAAGAGTGGTCAGGAGATACTCGCATTTTCCGCGAGGGCGATAAGGTCATGCAGATACGCAACGATTATCAGCTTGAGTGGGAGGTTACTGGTGGCTACAACATCACCATCGAAAAGGGAGTTGGTGTCTTTAATGGAGATGTGGGAATCATCAAGGATATCAACGATTGGGCCAAGACTATTACGGTAGAATATGAAGAAAAACGAAAAGTGGTTTATCCATTTGCTAATCTGGACGAATTGGAGCTTGCATATGCTATCACCATTCATAAGTCCCAGGGCTCTGAATATCCAGCAGTTGTAATGCCAGTTATGGATGGCCCAAAGATGTTGATGAACAGAAACATTCTCTACACTGCTATTACCAGAGCAAAAAAATGCGTCACCATGGTAGGCGACGCAAATGTATTTTATTCTATGGTGGATAATACATCCCAGGCTGCTAGATATTCTGGATTGAAAGACAGAATACAGGAAGCCTTTATAGAATAGCTTTAATATATAAATCTCTATTGACAGAATCGGCGAGATTGATGATGTCGCCGTTGTCCATTTGAATAACAGGTCGTGAAAGGTTGCTCTTATTGATGTAAACCACGCGGCCTGTTTTTGCATTATTAAGAATAATGCGGCTGTTGCTGTATGCGTTGGCAATACGCTCAAGGAAAGTGAGCACGTATTTAGTGTGGTATTTCTGAAGTCCTTCTTTTTCAAACTCAGCAATAACCTGGAATGAACAAAGTGGATCACGATGTGCTCTGGCACAAGTCATTGCATCGTAAACATCAGCAATGGCAACGATGCATGAAAAGTCGTCCATTTCATCTTCCAGAAGGCCTCTAGGATAGCCACTTCCGTCGCTTCGCTCATGATGCTGAAGAGCTGCGGCAAGGATTCTGGAATCAAAGCCCTTATTATTAAGAAGCTTTTTGCCAAGAAGAGGATGAGTCTTCATTGTGGCGTATTCTTCTGCGGTCAGCTTATCAGGCTTGTTCAGAATAGATTCTGGTATCTGTGTCTTTCCAATATCATGAAGAAGACCGGCAAGTGTAAGGACGTTCAAATCATTCTTTGGAAGCTTAAGCCATTTTCCGATTGAACGGGAAATGAGGGCTACGTTCAAAGAGTGAGTGTAAATTGGGTCATCTAAGTTACGCATGTTTGAAAGCATATCTAAAAGCTCAAGTGAAGTCTTTGATTTAAAAAGAGACTCACAGTTTTCAAGCATGAGGTCGGAGCATTCAGCACCACCTCCCGCGATAATAGCTTCAAAGTTTTCTTTTAAATAACCAATATTCAACGCATAGTCAGATTGGAATTTCTGAAACTTAGGTGAAGCCTTCAGGCGCTGAGTATAGGTGATTTGATCACTTACTCTTGATTCTGGTTTAGCGGAAGCAGGAGCAGGCGTTGGTTCTGGCTCAGGCTCTGGCTCAGGTTCTGGCTCAGGGTCCTCAACAGTAACCGCTTCGATTTTGTAGAAGGCAAGCTTGGCAATAAGCTGATTTGTCAGCGTTTCGCCAGCTTTTGAAATGGTCTGGCCACGCTTGGTCAAGATAGGTTCAGCTACAACCATACCAGCCTTGAGTTCGTCTACTGCTAGTGTCATTGTTCTACCTCTAATTTTTCATAATTATATATTATAATTATACGTATACAATTTCGGGATTACAAGGCAATACTTAGACGATGACAGTTACAAAAATATGTCTATTGCCGAAACCCTGATATGACGTTATACTATATAAGCTTAGGCAACTAATTTTTTTATTTTAAGAAAGAGAGTCAAAAAATGGAAAAGTTACTTTTTACTTCAGAGTCAGTAACAGAAGGCCATCCAGATAAGGTATGTGATGCCGTATCGGATGCCATCCTCGATGCTTGCCTAGCTGAAGATCCAATGAGCCGTGTTGCTTGTGAGACTGCTTCATGTACAGGATTCGTTCTTGTAACAGGCGAAATCACAACAAAGGCACAGCTTGATGTTCCAGCTATTGTACGCAAGACTCTTCTTGAAATCGGTTATGACGATGGAAAGAAAGGCATCGATGGAAACTCTTGCGCTGTTATGGTCGCTCTTGATCAACAATCCGCTGACATTGCTATGGGTGTTGACAAGGCTCTTGAGGCAAAGGAAGGCTCACTTACAGATGACCTGGATACAGGCGCTGGTGACCAGGGTATGATGTTCGGTTACGCTACTAACGAAACAGAAGAACTCATGCCTTATCCTATTTCTCTTGCTCATAGACTTGCTCTTCAGCTTACCAATGTCCGCAAGGATGGCACACTTAGCTATCTTCGCCCAGACGGCAAAACACAGGTATCTGTAGAGTATGACGAGGCTGGCAAGCCAGTTCGACTTGAGGCTGTAGTTTTATCTACTCAGCATGATGAAGATGTTACTCAGGAACAGATTCACGAAGACATCAAAAAATACGTATTCGATCCAGTCCTTCCAAAGGACATGATTGATGACAAGACAAAGTTCTACATCAATCCAACAGGACGTTTCGTTATTGGTGGTCCTCATGGCGATGCAGGTCTTACAGGACGTAAGATCATCGTAGACACATACGGTGGATACGCTCGTCACGGCGGCGGTGCTTTCTCAGGAAAGGACTGCACAAAGGTAGACCGTTCAGGTGCATATGCAGCACGTTACGTTGCAAAGAACATCGTAGCAGCAGGTCTTGCAGATAAGTGCGAGATTCAGCTTTCATACGCTATCGGTGTTGCTGAACCTACATCAGTTATGGTTGATACATTTGGCACAGGAAAGCTTTCAGATGAAAAGATTATCGAAATCGTTCGCGAGAACTTCGATCTTCGTCCAGCAGGAATCATCAAGATGCTCGACCTTCGTCGTCCAATCTATCGTCCAACAGCAGCTTATGGTCACTTCGGCCGTACAGATGTTAAGCTTCCATGGGAAGCAACAGACAAAGCGGAGGCTTTAAAGAAATATCTTTAATAAATCACTTATGTTATAATTTAGGCAGTCCTTAGGGGCTGCCTATTTTTTATGAGGTAAGTATTATGAAACTAAAAAACAGACTTATTATTTCATTTTTTATAATTACACTTGTTCCAGTGGCACTGTTCTGCAGTTTGATGCTGGGAATGAAAAAACTTGTATTGGAGGCTACAGAAGAGCAACTAATATCCAATGAGATTATACATTCTTTTAAGGGCTATATGGATGAGGCGGGAAAGTTTGACGAGTTGGTTACAAACTTCTGCATTTCTGAATTTGTAATTCTACTTTTGACCGCAATTATCATGGTTGTTTGGATTTACCGTGGAATCGCTCCACAGCTGAAGACGTTGAAGCTTGCAGCTAATAATATCAAAGAAGGCAACCTTGATTTCAGCGTAGCAAGCCAAGGTACAGATGAAATGAGCGAGCTTTGTAATGCATTCGAAGATATGCGAGTTCGCCTTAAGAATAATGCCAAGGATAGACTAGAGGATGAGGCAGAACAGAGGGCTTTGATTTCCAATATCGCTCACGATCTCAAGACTCCAATCACTGCAATCAAAGGATATGCAGAAGGCATGCTTGATGGTGTTGCAGATACTCCAGAAAAGCAGGAAAAATACATTCGCACAATCTACAACAAGGCCAATGAAATGAATACACTTATCAATGAGTTGACCTTATATTCAAATATCGATACCAACAAGATTCCATACAATTTCCAGAAGCTCAATTTGCGAGCCTACTTTGAAGATTGCATTGAAGAGCTTGGTATGGATCTTGAAAACCAGCACATCAGGCTTGATTATGCTAATTTTGTTGATCCAGATGTTTTGATAATTGCAGACCCAGAGCAGCTAGGTCGTATCATTCACAACATCGTCAGCAATTCTGTTAAATACATGAGGGCAGATGTGGCATCCCGTGTTGGCATCGTTATAAAGGATGTTGGTGATTTTGTGCAGGTAGAGATTTCAGATAATGGCAAGGGAATTGCGACACATGATTTGCCATATGTTTTTGATAGATTCTATAGAGCTGATACATCACGCAATTCAGCGGCAGGTGGTAGCGGAATTGGTCTTTCAATAGTAAAGAAAATTATCGAGGACCATGGCGGCAAGATTTGGGTTACAAGCAAGGAAAACGAAGGTACAACAATGTATTTCGTCATTAGAAAATTCATTGAAAATGAGGAGGTCGTAAATGAGTAGAATATTAATCATCGAAGATGAGGAAGCAATTGCAGAGCTTGAGAAAGATTACCTAGAGCTTTCTAATTTCGAAGTAGATATAGAAGCTGATGGAGAAAAGGGATTACAGAAGGCCTTGGCAGGCAACTACGACATGTACATCCTGGATTTGATGCTTCCAGGTGTAGACGGATTTGAGCTTTGCAAGCGTATCCGTGAGGTTAAAAATGTACCTATTCTCATGGTTACAGCTAAAAAAGAAGAAATCGACAAAATCAGAGGACTTGGCCTCGGTGCAGATGACTACATCACAAAGCCATTTTCACCAAGTGAGCTTGTAGCGAGAGTAAAGGCTCATCTTGCAAGATATGAGCGCCTCGTTCAGTCTCCAGCTATTCAAAAAAATGAAATCAGCATTCGTGGACTTAGAATCGACAAGGCTAGTCGTCGTGTTTGGATAAATGGCGAGGAAAAGACATTTACTGCAAAAGAATTTGATTTACTTACATTCCTTGCAGAGAATCCAAATGTTATCTACTCAAAGGAACAGCTTTTTGAGACCCTTTGGGGAGAGGAATCAATTGGTGATATCTCTACCGTTACAGTGCATGTTAATAAGATTCGCGAAAAGATTGAGTTGAACACATCAAAGCCACAGTACATCGAAACAATCTGGGGCGTAGGCTACAGATTTAAAGTGTGAGAATTTTGCGAAAACTATGAAAGAATGCAGAAAAGTGCTAAAATTCTATTAAGACTCAAATAATAAGGGGGGTATAATGCATGGACATAATTTTTGAGGACGATAGCATTCTTGTATGCTACAAACCAGCGGGAGTGGCAACGCAGACAAAAAGCATCGGAGAAAAGGATATGGTTAGTGAGATAAACAATTATCTCGCGTCCAAAAATGAAAAGCCAACTGCCCATGTGGTCCACAGACTGGATCAGCCTGTAGAGGGAGTTATGGTTTTTGCCAAGACATCTGAGGCTGCAAACAAGCTTACAAAGCAGATTACAGACCACATTTTTAGTAAGAAGTACTATGCCATAATCAGCAGGGAATCCTTCCCAGATGAAGGAGAACTTGTTGATTATTTAGTAAAAGATAATCGTACAAATCTATCAAAGGTAGTAAAGGAGTCAGATCCACGTGCCAAGAAAGCGATTCTAAGATATCGAGCAGTGGACCACTGGGATGACAAAAAGCTTCTTGATATTGATTTGTTCACCGGAAGACATCATCAGATTCGTATCCAGTTGGCCAGCAGGACAGCTCCAATTGTTGGTGATGTAAAATACGGTGGAATTTCTACAGGACACAATCTTGCGTTATGCTCATATCATATTGGTTTCAATCATCCAGTGACAGGTGAAAGAATGGGATTTGACATTAAACCTAAGGGCGCAGACTTCGCAGACAGCAAGGTGGCAGGCTAGCATAGAACGGGGGGTATCATTTGATTAAGATATACAGTTTACTAATCATGCTGACAGCATTTGTAATGCTTGCATGTGCGGTATACATAGGAACACGACACACAATTAAACATAGTAAACTGAGCATATCTATTATTCAGCTTTTTATAGTTGGAATAATAACAAGTTTGGCTTACGTGCGAGCAATTTCCACTCACGATTTCGGCCAGGTTGAGTTTAGTTATGCACTATATTTTGCTGGAATAGATTGGCTCCTGATTACATTTGTTTTCTATGCAAGACAATATACAAGAATTTGGTTAGATACGTATTCGGCACCACTTATAACGACGGTAATAGCAGTGCTAGATACCATCAGCTTATTTGCTAATCAAAAGTGGCACCATGCGTTTTCACTGGTAGAGCGTAGATTGAACCCAGAGGAATGGTTTTACGCCTTTGTAATTAATGACTATTATTTAGTGCATTTGGTGTTCTGCTACATATTGGTAGCGATGATAGTTGTGATTTTTTTAAAAAAGACGATTATAACGAGTGGTTTCCATAGGAACAGGTATTTAGCAATATTAATTATGTTTGTGGGAATCATTCTTTTGAATGTGCTATATTTATTCTTTGATTTTCCGGTAGATGTATCAATATGTTTTTATGCAGTGGCGGCAGTGTATGTTGGCTACTACTCACTTTTGTACAATCCAAAGACATTTGTGGAGTACATGCTTACAACCATTACCGAACGAATGGAGTGCGCGCTTATATCGTTTGATGAGAATGATTGCTGCATTTATTCAAACCAGTTTGCAAATAGATTATTCTGTCCTTCAGGAGAAAAGAGAGTATTTGAAGATAGATTTCGAAAATGGCGAGATGGACGTGAGACGAATTCCATTTCCAATTCCAGCTGGAATGATATTTTCAACATAAACGGAGATGAATATCGATTCGATATTCACTTCAACAAAATATACGACAAAAAAGGCTATTACTGCGGATGTTATTTATCATTCTATGATGTAACAGGCGATTTCATTGCATACGAAGAGGAAAAATACCGCAGCACTCATGACAGCCTTACAGGCGCGTTAAATAGAGAAGCATTCTTTGAGGACGTTCGTAACATCCTTGATGAATATCCAAATGTAGAATATGTAATGGTATGCTGCAACATTAAAGGCTTCAAGCTTATCAACGATATGTTTGGTGTTGAGGAGGCTGACCGTTTGCTTATCAGATGTGCTGATACAATCCGCGAAAAGATACAGAAGGGAGCTACATTTGCTCGTCTTGAAGCGGACAGATTTGCAGTTCTTATGCCAAAGAGCCGCTACACCGAAGAGCTTTTTATGACTGGCATGAACATGGTAAGCAACTACCTCAACAATGCCCAGTACAGAATGGTAATCCTTGTTGGTGTATACGAAATCTTTGACAAGCAGGCACCAGTAATTTCCATGGTAGATGGAGCGTTCCTTGCAATTGATTCAATTCGCTCAAGCTTCAAGAACTCCATTGCCTATTATGGAGATATGCTTCGCCGGGAGTACCTTAGCGAGCAGAAGATTCTTGGAGAGTTTGAGGAAGCATTACAGACAGGCCAGTTTGCAATGTTCCTTCAGCCAATTGTAAATATGGACCAGAAGGTAAAGCTTTCGGAAGCATTGGTTCGCTGGATTCATCCGGACCGCGGAATCATTGCGCCAGCTTCATTCATTCCGCTTTTGGAAAAGACTGGCTACATCTACAAGCTTGATATGTACATCTGGGAACAGGCCGCCAAAAGACTTGCTTACTGGGCATCCATGGGATTCGATGACCTATCGATTTCGGTAAATATTTCCGTAAAAGATTTCTACTATATCGACTTATATGAAACTTTAGTAGGTCTAGTTGAAAAGTATCACATTAACCCATCTCGTTTGAAGTTGGAAATCACAGAAACCATATTCATGACGGAAAAAGAGCGTCAGCTTGAAATCATCAACTCACTCAAAGAATACGGCTTCCTTATAGAAATCGATGATTTCGGCAGCGGTTACTCTTCACTAAACATGCTCAAAGAAGTACCTGCCGACATCCTGAAAATGGACATGGCATTCCTATCAATGGACAAAAACGTTACAAGGGGCCGCAAGATTGTCAACACAATCATCACCCTTGCCAAAGCCCTTGGAATGCTAGTAATCATCGAAGGCGTAGAAACCCAAGAGCAAATGGAATACCTTCGTGGCACCGGAGCCGACTACCTGCAGGGCTACTTCTTCGACAAGCCCCTCCCAGTCAAACGCTTCGAAGAACTTTATTTGATATAGATATAATAGATAGCCCGCCTCACCTTACGCGAGGTGGGCTTGTTTTTAGTGGCGGTATGTTATAAAATAAACGGGCAAATACGGCATTTTCATAGTAAAAATGCGAATAATTATTACAAAGGAGATTGAAATGGCACAGGAAAAAAAGCTGGTAGAAGCGATTACCTCTATGTCAGAGGATTTCGCACAATGGTATACCGATGTTGTTGTTAAGGCAGATTTGATTGCATACTCATCTGTAAAGGGATGCATGATTATCAAGCCCGATGGGTATGCTATTTGGGAAAATATCCAGCACGAGTTAGACAGAAGATTCAAGGCAACTGGCGTACAGAATGTATATATGCCAATGTTTATTCCGGAGAGTCTTCTACAGGTAGAGAAGGATCATGTTGAGGGATTTGCACCAGAGGTAGCTTGGGTTACACACGGTGGTCTTAACCCGCTTCAGGAGCGTCTTTGCGTTCGTCCGACTTCAGAGACTCTTTTCTGTGATTTCTATAAAGATATTATTCACTCTCATAGAGATTTACCAAAGGTTTATAACCAGTGGTGCTCTGTAGTTCGTTGGGAAAAGGAGACACGTCCATTCCTTCGTTCGCGTGAGTTCTTGTGGCAGGAAGGCCATACAGCTCATGCAACAGCTGAGGAGGCTGAGGAGCGTACAGTTCAGATGCTCAACCTCTATGCTGATTTCTGCGAGGAAGTACTTGCTATGCCAGTAGTTCGCGGACAGAAGACAGATAAAGAGAAATTTGCAGGTGCTGAGGCTACATACACAATCGAGGCTCTTATGCACGATGGTAAGGCTTTGCAGTCTGGTACATCACATAACTTTGGCCAGAACTTCTCTAAGCCTTTTGGTATTCAGTACACAGATAAAAATAATCAGCTTCAGTATGTTCACCAGACATCATGGGGCATGACTACTCGTCTTATTGGTGCTATCATTATGGTACACGGTGATGATTCAGGTCTTGTACTTCCACCACGTATCGCACCTACACAGGTAGTTGTTATTCCTATTCAGCAGAAGAAGGAAGGCGTACTTGAAAAGGCAGGCGAGGTTTGCGAGCGTCTTGGTAAGACAATGCGTGCTAAGCTTGATGATTCAGATAAGTCACCAGGTTGGAAGTTCTCTGAGGCAGAGATGCGTGGTATCCCTGTTCGTGTAGAGCTTGGACCAAAGGATATTGAGGCAGGCAAGTGCGTACTTGTTCGCCGTGATACACGTGAAAAGATTGAGTGCCCACTTGATCAGGTAGAGGCAAAGGTAGCAGAGCTTCTTGAGACTATCCAGAAGGATATGTTCGAGCGTGCAAAGGCTCACCGCGATAGCCATATCTGGGATGCTCATAACTATGCAGAGTTCACAGAAATCGCTAACAACAAGCCAGGCTTCATTCGTGCAATGTGGTGCGGTGATGTTGAGTGCGAAAACAAGATAAAAGAAGATTTAGCTGTAACATCACGTTGTATGCCATTTAATGATCAGGAGCACATTTCTGATGTATGCGCATGCTGTGGAAAGCCAGCTAAGAAATTAGTATATTGGGGTAAAGCTTATTAATATGAATTTACCAGCAGACGTTTCAAAAATAATAAATATTTTAGAATCTAACGGACACGAAGCCTATGCAGTAGGCGGCTGTGTCCGTGACTGCATTCTAGGGAAAATTCCTCACGATTGGGATATCACCACATCGGCCTTGCCAGAGCAGGTGAAGGCTCTTTTTGAGCGCACTTTTGACACAGGCATTGAGCATGGTACTGTGACTGTATTGCTTCATGGTGAGGGCTACGAGGTCACTACATACAGAGTAGATGGCAAGTATGAGGACGGCCGTCATCCAAAGGAAGTAACATTTACAGCTTCTCTTGAGGAAGATTTAAAGCGCCGCGATTTTACTATCAACGCCATGGCCTACAACGACACCAGAGGATTGGTGGATTTGTTTGGTGGTGAGCAGGATTTACAGAATGGAATTATTAAGGCAGTAGGAAATCCTACTGAGCGCTTTACGGAGGATGCTCTTCGCATGCTTCGCGCTCTCAGATTCTCAGCGCAGCTTGGCTTTAAAATCGAGCCAGCCACATATGATGCAATCAAGACACTAGCTCCTACCCTAGATAGAATCAGTGCAGAAAGAATCCAGGTAGAGCTTGTAAAGCTAATCACATCAGATCATCCGGAGAGGGTGAGAAATGTTTACGAGACAGGTCTTACAGATGTTTTCTTCCCTGAATTCAACGCGATGATGGAATGCAAGCAGAACAATATGCATCATATGTACACTGTAGGTGAGCATGCCATTGTTACTATGCAAAACTGTCCTGCTGATAAGGTACTTAGGCTTACAATGCTTCTTCATGATGTGGCAAAGCCTGTTTGCAAAACAACTGATGATGAGGGCGTAGACCATTTTAAAATGCATCCTTTGAAGGGTGCCGAAATGGCAAAGGCTATTTTGCGCAGACTGAAATTTGATAATGATACAACAGATGCAGTTTGCAATCTGATTAAAAATCATGATGATAGACCAGAAATTAATCCGCGAAATGTTCGCCGTTTGATTATCAGAGTAGGAAAAGATAATTTTGAAAATCTTCTTGCGGTTAAAAGAGCTGACACTTACGGCCAAAGCCTGCAAAATCGCGAAGAAAAGTTTGCATATATTGATTCACTTGAAGAAATGTACCATCAAATCCTTGAGCAGGAGGACTGCTTATCTATTAAAGATTTAAAGATAAATGGTAAGGATTTAATCGGAATGGGAGTGCCTCAGGGACAAAAAATTGGTCAGATTCTTAAGACGGTTTTTGATGAAGTAGTAGACCAACCAGATTTGAACGATAGAGAATATCTGTTAAATCGTGTGAAAGATATGCTACAATAATCGTATGAATGGGATTTTTGCAAAAAAACTAATTAACTTAACATTGATTTTATGCATGAGCGCAGCTTTGCTTGAGGGGTGCGGAAGTCACCCTAACACTGCTACGGTTACTCAACACACAGGCTCTGCCTTGAAAAAGCAGGAGGAGACTGTCACTGAGGATACGGCACTTGTGGAGGAAGAGCCACAGGGGCTGTATATCGTAGAAAGTCTAGATATGATGGAGGAAACCATCGCACTCTATTCTTTGGAAGAGGACAAGCAACTGCGCTACAACTATAATATGACCACAAAATTCCTTGATAAATTCGGGGGAAATACAGTGTGGGCAAACTTTACAGCGGGCACGGTTGTAACAATCGGAGATTTGCTTCCATCTTCCGGGGCTCTTTCATCTGTGCAGAAATCAGATGATGTATGGGCTTATGAGGACATATCAAAATACAAGCTGGATGCTGGTAAAAACATAATCACAATCGATGGAACTAACTACAAGATTACAGATAAAACAAAAGTCTATTCAGATACAGAAAAGATTTTGCTATCTAGCATCAGTGAGGATGATGTAATCACAGTTATTGGCCAGGATAAGCAGGTTATCTCTATTGCGGTTACCACAGGTCATGGATACATCTATCTCACAAACACAGAGCTGTTTGATGATAGCCTCATTTTCATTGGAAATAAGATTGTATCAATGGTAAATGGTGATCAGGTGATTGAGGTTCCTGAAGGCACATATAACATTACCGTAGCAAACAATGGCTGGGGCGGCAGTGCGGAATATACTGTTATTCGAAATGAAACTACCCCGGTTAATCTGGACGATTTGAAGGGCGAAGGACCATCCTTCTGCTTGATTACATTTATAGTTACAGTTGCAGACACCTATGTTTACATAGATGGTCAAATGATTGATCCGGCGGAGCCACAGTACGTTCAGTATGGCAATCATAAACTGGTTGTTCAGTGCGATGGATATACAGCTTGGAATAAGACTTTAGTTGTTAATTCGGAGACCGCAACAATCACTCTTGAGATGGAAACAGAAACAGAATCAGAATCAGACACCACTGACTCACAAGTTGTCCAGGAAGACGAGTCAACAGAAGAGGAAAATAGTGAAGAATCGTCTACAGAAAATGAGACTGAAACCGAGGAAAAATCAGACGATTATGACTATGAAGTGGACTATTTATCAACTATTTCGGATCTTATCAGTAGCCTTGGAAATTAGGGATATGTGAAAAAAAAGTGAACTTTTCTAAAATGCAAGGATTTGTAAATAGTAATAATGTTTAAAAAATGTGCAAAAAATTTGTAATAATCCATAAAAACCTTATAAAATGGGGATTTTTTGGGGTTTTATTGTTGACAGCTTAAAGCAAAAGAATTATAAAGGATATTGTAGTTAAGGGCGCTAAAGCCCGCTATAATACAATACAAATTCTCGAGGAGGAATAGTAATGAACAAGACAGAATTAGTAGCAGCTATCGCTAGCAAGGCTAACATTTCTAAGAAGGACGCTGAGGCTTCTGTAAAGGCTTTTACAGAGGTTGTTGCTGAAGAGCTTAAGAAGGGGGAGAAGATTCAGCTTGTAGGCTTTGGTACATTCGAAGTATCTCAGAGAGCAGCTCGTACAGGTAGAAACCCACAGACAGGCGCAGAGATGAAGATTCCTGCATCTAAGGCTCCTAAGTTTAAGGCTGGTAAGGCTCTTAAGGATTCTATCAACTAATTGAATGTATATTTTATTTAGATGATGGTTAGGGTTCGGTTTTGCCGGGCCCTATTTTTTAATGAGGTGATGGAATGAGACTTGATAAATATTTAAAAGTTAGTAGACTTATAAAGCGTCGTACTGTTGCTAATGAAGCATGCGACAGTGGCAGAGTTCAAATCAATGGAAAAATTGCGAAAGCGTCCACCGATGTTAAAATTGGTGATATAATAGAAATAGCATTTGGAAACAAGAATGTTAAAGTAGAGGTGTTGGATATTCAGGACACCACAAAAAAGGATGCGGCAGCAGACCTATTTAAGTATATTTAATATCAGTTATCGAGGTATTTGATGGCAAGAGCTAGAAGAGTTAAAAGACGAAAGAAAACCTCAACAGGTAGAATATATGTTGCAGTTATCATGCTGTTCATGATTTGCGTTATGACTGTCCAGATGGTTCGTTTATACGATAAAAATCAGGACTTAAAGAAGCAGGAGGAATCTCTCCAAAGCCAAGTAGATGAAGCAAACGAAAAAAGTGAGCAGTTAAAGGAATACGAGGAATACGTTGGTACTGACGAATATATAGAAAGTGAAGCATCACAGAAACTTGGATTGACACATGACAATTGGATTATTTTTAAAGAAAAAGAAGATTAAAGAATATATTGAAAAATATAATATGCTAAATAAAGGCGATGGAGTCGTCCTAGGTCTATCAGGTGGACCTGACTCTGTGTGCCTTTTTTTTGTACTGTTAGCACTTAAAGAAGAATACAATCTGACTATATCAGCAGTTCATATAAATCATATGATTAGAGGCAAGGATGCAGACGAGGATCAGGAATATGTAGAGACGTTGTGCAAGGAATTCAATGTTCCTTTAAATGCTCTTAGAATCGACATTCCTGCACTTGCAAAGGCATCAGGCCGTTCTATCGAAGAAGAGGCTAGAATTGCCAGATATGACGCTTTTGAGGAGGCTGCGGCAGCTTTTGAGGAGCAGGGGATACCAGCAAAGATTGCGGTGGCACATAATGCTGATGACAATGCTGAAACTGTGCTCTTTCACATGGCAAGAGGTACAGGACTGGATGGGGTCTGCGGAATCGCACCAAAGCGTGATAAAATCATCCGCCCACTGCTTACAGTTCCAAAGAAGGATATTTTAGAACTCCTCAATGAAAATGAAGTGGCATATTGCATTGATGGAACAAATGCCGAAACTGATTACGACCGCAATCGAATCAGACACAACATCATGCCGGAATTAACCAAGATAAATGATAGAGCGCTAGAGCATATTTCGGATATGACAACACGACTATCTGAAATTGCAGAGTATATCTCTCTGGAGTCCAATGGTTTGCTTCAGATGGCCAAGCTTGATGGAGATAAGCTTAGAAAAAGAACTATCGCAACTGCACCACGTGTAATCGCCAGCCAGGCTATAAAGGATTATTTAAGCAAGTTTATGCCATATCAAAAGGATGTGGCGGCTGTTCACGTGGATTCTATCCTGGATCTATTAAACGAAGATGGAGAGCGTCAAATTCAGCTTCCATACAAAAAGACCCTTATCATATCCTATGAAGAAATATATGTAATTGATACAGAAAATGAGGGTAATCAAAAAAAGATTAATCCTACGTTTAACTATCGTGAATTTGATTACGAAGAGGGCATGAAATACCCTACCGAAACCTATACGAAATGGTTTGATTGTGATAGAATAGGGGCTAATATTGTAATAAGAACCCGTGCAGAGGGTGACTATCTATGCATCGATTCAGATGGAAATCGCAAATCTATACAGGATTATTTTGTAGATGAAAAAATTCCACGACATTTAAGAGATGAGGTGCCACTCGTATGTGATGGAAATCATGTAATGTGGGTGGTTGGTCACCGAGTCAGCGAGTATTACAAAATTTCAAAAAATACCACTCGAGTATTAGAGATTAGTTATACGGAGGAATAGTAAAATGAGTGAGAACATCAGAGTTCTTTTGCCTGAAGAAGAATTGGCAGCACGTATTTCAGAATTAGGAGCGCAAATCAGCAAGGATTATGAAGGAGAATCAGTATTTCTTGTTTGCATCTTAAAGGGCGCTTCATTCTTTGCTTGTGAGTTGGCAAAAAGAATCACAGTTCCAGTAATTATCGATTTTATGGCTACATCAAGCTACGGTAGCGGCACAGTTTCTTCTGGTGTAGTTAAGATTAAAAAGGACTTGGATTTAGATCCAACAGGCCAGAACGTTATCATCGTTGAAGATATCATCGATAGTGGAAATACATTAAACTACCTTGGTCAGCTTTTCAAAGATCGTGGCGCTAAGTCAGTTCGTATGGTCACAATGCTTGATAAGCCAGACCGTCGCGAGGTAGATGTACACGTTGATTACACTGGATTTACTATTCCAGATCAGTTCGTAGTTGGTTACGGCCTTGATTACGACCAGAAGTATCGTAACCTTCCATACATTGGCGTTGTAGAGCTAGACTAGGAGGCGGATTTGAAGAAAAACAGAGCTTCAGGAATGATTATCTATGCTTTGTTTGTTTTTGTTGTGTTAGCTATTCTTTACACAAGCATGGGTAAATCAACTACCACATACACCCGAAGAGAATTTGACAAAGCCTTGGCTAGAGATGAGGTAAAATCAGTCAATATTACTCAGAACGAAGAGGTACCAACTGGCTCAGCAGAAATTACTCTTACTGATGGCACAGAGGCTACTCTTTACGTTTCAGATGTTAATGAGATTCAGGAAGAATTAAAGGAAGCAAAGGTTGCCTATACTGTTTCAGATATTCCACATGACAGCTGGATTTCTGAATTGTTACCAATGCTCATTGTTTTAGGAGCGGTATTCATCCTCTTTATGATTATGATGAATGCACAGGGCGCTAGTGGTGGCGGTGCCAATGCTAGAATGATGAATTTTGGCAAGAGCAGAGCTAAGCTTACAAACAAAGAAGATATCCACACTACTTTCGATAATGTAGCCGGATTAAAGGAAGAAAAAGAAGAAGTTGAAGAGCTTGTTGATTTCTTAAAGGATCCAGGTAAATATACAAAAATCGGTGCTAGAATCCCTAAGGGCGTTATCTTAGTTGGCCCACCAGGAACAGGTAAGACACTTCTTGCAAAGGCTATAGCTGGAGAAGCAGGAGTTCCATTCTTCTCAATCTCTGGTTCGGATTTTGTTGAGATGTTTGTTGGTGTTGGTGCTTCCCGTGTCCGTGACTTGTTCCAGGAAGCAAAGCAAAACGCACCATGTATCGTATTCATCGATGAGATTGATGCGGTAGCAAGACGCCGTGGTACAGGTATGGGCGGCGGCCACGATGAGCGTGAGCAGACACTTAACCAGCTCCTTGTAGAGATGGATGGTTTTGGCGTTAATGAAGGCATCATCGTTATGGCGGCTACAAACCGCGTAGATATTTTAGACCAGGCTATCATGCGTCCAGGACGTTTTGATAGAAAGGTTTATGTTGGCAGTCCTGATGTTAAGGGCCGCGAGGAAATCCTCAAGGTACACGCTAGCAACAAGGCTTTAGCAGAGGATGTTGATTTGAAACAGGTTGCTCAGGCAACAGTTGGTTTCACAGGCGCAGATTTAGAGAACCTTCTCAATGAAGCAGCTATTCTAGCAGCTGGTGAAAAAAGACAATACATCCTTCAGGAAGATATCAAGAGATCTTTCGTAAAGGTTGGAATTGGTAAAGAAAAGAAGAGCAAGGTTGTTTCAGAGAAAGAAAAGAAGATTACAGCCTACCATGAGGCCGGTCATGCAATTCTTTTCCATGTACTTCCAGATGTAGGACCTGTATACTCAGTATCTATCATTCCTACAGGTGCAAGTGCAGCAGGCTATACAATGCCTATTAATGAAAATGACGAAATCTTTAATACAAAAGGCAAGATGACCCAGGACATTATTGTTTCATTGGGTGGACGAGTTGCCGAAGAACTTATATTTGACGATGTTA
>JAEEGH010000634.1_pt1 | contig 117769 bp, 91 predicted proteins | sample 9134181 | NCBI WGS metagenome assembly JAEEGH01 (sample SAMN16246544, study PRJNA631951) | gut metagenome | biome: gut microbiome; feature: rumen; material: DP-attached | host: Bos | place: Iran: Karaj | collected 2018-10
ACTCGTGGCTTACCAAGTGGTGGTGATTGACGACGTGTCGAACGGACTGCTGGTGTATGTGGCGCAGGCCTTCCTGCTGGTGGGCAGCATCTTCGGACTGGACTACTACGTGAAGCTCATCACGCGACGACTAAAAAAAGATGGTGAATGCGATAAAATTTCGGGCTGACTGTTAGGGTCGGCCCGATTTTATTAACTTTTTATATTTTTCTTTGCTTTTTTCGTGTTTTTACATTCAGAAATGTTATCTTTGTAGCCTGTATGCAGACTTACGTGTTCGATAATACGCTCGATGGGCTGTTGACGGCGGTGTTCGACAGCTTTTTCCGCAAGCAGCAGGATGTGACGCTGTTGGCGGAGGGGGAGCAGCTGCCGCTGTTTGCCGACGAGCCGCATAGGGTGGTGACGGACGCGGAGAAGGCCGCGAGGGTGTGGAAGGGGCTGGAGAAGCAGTTGTCGCGCGAGGCACTGCACATGATAACCATCAGTTGGTTGTCGGAGGAACGGGCGCTGAGCCAGCCGCTGTTTAACATGATTTGCAAGGTGTTTAAGCAGAAGCGGGACATATCGCACAATGCGTCGGACGACGATGTGCTGGCGGTGAGGAACACGTGTCGGCGGGTGCTGCACGAAACGTTGCGCATGAAGCAGTTCATCCGGTTCCAGAAGGCGAAGGACGGCACATATCTGGGGGTGGTATCGCCCGACCATAACGTGCTGCCGCTGGTGACGGACCACTTTGCAGACCGGTTTAACGACCAGCTCTGGCTCATCTACGATGCGAAGCGGCATTATGGGTTCTATTATGACGGGAAAAGCGTCATACGCGTCACCTTCGAGAACGAAGCCGCCGTGCCTTTCGATTTGTCGAACGGGAAAATGGACGCCGACATATTGAGCGAGAACGACCAGCTGTTTCAGCAGCTGTGGCGCACGTATTTTAAGGCCATCTGCATCAAGGAGCGCATGAACCCCAGAAAACAACTGAGCGACATGCCGCGCCGCTATTGGAAATACATGACTGAAAAAAACGAAAAGCTATAAATTATGAAGAAGACGGTAATAACGATTTGTCTGATGGTGTTTGGAGTGATGGGGACCATCGCACAGCCCGAGGACTACGTATGGACCACGCAGAGCCAGAACGCGTCGGAGTCGATGCCCTGCGGAGGCGGCGACATCGGCATGAATGTATGGGTGGAACAGGGCGACGTGCTGTTCTATGTGGCACGGAGCGGTTCGTTCGACGAGAACAACACCTTGCTGAAGGCCGGACGCTTCCGACTGAGCCTGTCGCCAGGTCTCGACATGAAGAACTTCCGCCAGACGCTGCACCTTGAGGAGGGCTATGTGGAGGTGAGCGACGGGCAACTGTCCATACAACTGTGGGCCGACGTCTGGAAACCGGTGGTACACGTCGACGTGTCGAGTCCGCGGGTGAAGCAGAGCATCGCCGTGACCTACGAAAACTGGCGCACCAAGGAAAAGGAACTGACCAAGCGCGAAAGTTTCCAGACGAGTTATAAGTTTGCGGCCCCCAAGGGTCTTACCACCCATGCCGACAGCGTGATAGCCACCAGAAAAGGGATAGCCTTCATGCACCAGAACAGCTCGGAGACCATCTTCGACGCCACCGTCAGTCAACAAGGCATGGATGCGGTGAAGGACCGCCTGTATAACCCACTGAAGAACCGTATCTCCGGCGGATGGATGCTGATGAAGGATATGGTGTTTGTCGACAGGATCAACGGCCGTTATGCCAGCAGCGACTACGAGGGATGGTTGTATGTGACGAAATTCCCGAAACGCACTTTCCATTTGCAAGTGACGATGGCTACCGTGCAGGGCTCTCCGGAAGACTGGGCTGCCGAACTGACCAAAACGGAAAAGAGCATCAGTCGCGTGGCCGACTGCGAGGCGTCGCGACAGTGGTGGCGTGAGTTCTGGCAAAGGAGCTATATCGAAGCTGGTCAAAGGTCAAAGGTCAATGGTCAATCGTCAATGGTCAATATCCTCCGCAACTACAATCTGTTCCGCTATATGCTGGGCTGTAATGCCCACAGCCAGTGGCCCACAAAATTCAATGGCGGACTGTTTACGTTCGATCCGGAATACGTCAATCCTGCCGACGAATACAAACTGTCGCCCGACTTCCGCAACTGGGGCGGAGGGGTGCACACCGCACAAAACCAGCGACTGGTGTACTGGCCGGCACTGAAGAACGGCGACTTCGACATGCTGAAAGCCCAACTCGACTTCTACCTGCGCATCTACAAGAATGCCGAGGAGCGCTCGCGACTCTACTGGGGGCACGAGGGTGCCTGTCTGACCGAGCAGATCGAGAACTACGGCCTGCCCTGCTATCCGGAATACGGCACGAAGCGCCCTAAGGGTTTCGACCCCGGCATGGAGCGTAACGCCTGGCTGGAATACGAGTGGGACACCTGTCTGGAGTTCTGTATGATGGCTCTCGAAGCGCACCGCTATGGGGGAATGGACATCAAGGATTATCTGCCCATGATCCGCTCGTGCCTGCGTTTCTTCGACGAGCACTACCAGTATCTGGCCAACCAGCGCGGTGCGAAACGGCTCGATGGTAACGGAAAATTGGTGCTTTACCCCGGTTCGGGTGGCGAGACATTCAAAGGAGTCTACAATTCGACCTCGACTATAGCCGCTCTGCGCACGGTGGCCGAGGCGCTGATGGCCATTCACTACGACCAGGAAGAGATGAAAGCCCTCCTCTCGCGTCTGCCCGACATCACCATTCGCGACGGTATGATAGCCCCCGCAATGCACTACGAACGCGTGCAGAATGTGGAAACCACGCAGCTGTATCCTGTATTCCCCTGGCGCATGTACGGCGTGGGACGCCCCGACCTCGACGTAGCCCGTCGCACCTACGAGAACGACACGCTGGCTGTGAAGTTCCGATCGCATGTAGGCTGGAAGCAGGATGCCATCTGGGCCGCCTGTCTGGGTATGACCGACGAGGCCCAACGGCTTGTCACGCTGAAGATGCAGGACGGTCCGCACCGCTTCCCCGCCTTCTGGGGTCCCGGCTACGACTGGACACCCGACCACAACTGGGGCGGATCGGGCATGATTGCCGTGCAGGAGATGCTGATGCAGGAGGTTGACGACCGCATCTACCTCTTCCCCGCGTGGCCCAAGGAGTGGGATGTGCGCTTCAAACTCCGCGCCTCACGAGGAACCACCGTCGAAGCCGAACTTCGCAAGGGCAAGGTCATCAACGTGAATGTCACGCCCACCAGAGACAAGGAAAAGATTGTGGTGAATAGTGATTGGTGAATTGTATTTTTATGCTACAAAAAGTGTATATTTACAAGAAATTTTATGTGAATATGCACTTTTTGCGTATTTTTTTTGGATAATTCGCATAAAATGAATACTTTTGCGGCGAATTTTGAGAGTATAGTATTAAACCAAAATATTAATATGGCTGAAAAATTAGAAGTGAAGGAGTTGGACCAGGTTGTTGTCCGCTTCTCAGGTGACTCTGGCGACGGTATGCAGTTGGCCGGAAACATCTTCTCTACGGTTAGTGCCACCGTTGGTAACGGCATTTCCACATTCCCCGACTATCCCGCCGACATCCGCGCCCCGCAAGGTTCGCTGACGGGAGTCTCAGGTTTCCAGGTTCACATCGGTGCCGGCAAGGTGTATACCCCTGGCGACAAGTGCGACGTGCTGGTGGCTATGAACGCTGCCGCGCTGAAGACGCAGTATCGCTATGCCAAGCCCGGTGCAACGATTATCATCGACACCGACTCGTTTGGTCCGAAGGACTTGGAGAAGGCACAGTTTAAGACTGAGGATTACCTCGGCGAGATGGGTATCGATCCCGATCGCGTCATCCAGTGTCCGCTGACCACGATGGTGAAGGACTGTCTGGCAGATACCGGCATGGACAACAAGGCGATGATGAAGTGCCGTAACATGTTTGCCCTGGGACTGGTTTGCTGGTTGTTCGACCGCGACCTGAACCTAGTGGGTAACTTCCTGAAGGAGAAGTTTGCCAAGAAGCCTGCCATTGCCGAAGCAAATATCAAGGTCATCCAGGCTGGCTACGACTATGGTCACAATACCCATTCGAGTGCTACCAACGTGTATCGCGTAGAGTCGAAGCACAAGGAGCCGGGCCGCTATATGGACATCACCGGTAACAAGGCCACAGCCTACGGACTGATTGCCGCTGCCGAGAAGGCCGGTCTGCGCCTCTATCTGGGCAGCTACCCCATCACTCCCGCCACCGATATCCTGCACGAGCTGTCGAAGCATAAGTCGTGCGGTGTGATTACCGTACAATGCGAGGACGAGATCAGCGGTGCTGCTTCAGCACTGGGTGCTTCGTTTGCCGGAGCACTGGGTGTCACTTCCACCTCGGGTCCTGGCGTCTGTCTGAAGTCAGAGGTGATGAACCTGGCAGTCATCATGGAGTTGCCGCTGGTGGTCATCGACGTACAGCGCGGCGGTCCTGCTACAGGTCTGCCCACCAAGTCGGAACAGACCGACCTGCTGCAGGCATTGTTCGGACGTAACGGTGAGAGTCCCATGCCTGTCATTGCGGCCCTGAGTCCTACCGACTGTTTCGATGCCGTCTATCAGGCTGCCAAGATTGCACTGGAGCACATGACACCCGTCGTGCTGCTTACCGATGCTTATGTGGCCAATGGTTCCGGTGCCTTCAAACTGCCCGAGATGGCCAAGCTCGACGCCATCAATCCTCCGTATGTTCCCGAGGAGCTGAAGGGTCAGTGGACTCCTTATATGCGTGCTGAGAACGGTACCCGCTACTGGGCTGTTCCTGGTCGCGAGGGTTTCACACATATTCTGGGTGGACTGGAAAAGGACTCTCAGACGGGTGCCATCTCTACGAATCCTGAGAACCACGACTTGATGACACGTCTGCGCCAGCAGAAGATTGACAACATTCAGGTACCCAACCTCGAAGTGGACGGCGATGCTGATGCCGATCTGCTCATCGTAGGCTTCGGCAGTACCTACGGTCATCTGCATTCGGCTATGGACGAGCTGCGTGAGAAGGGCTACAAGGTGGCTCAGGCTCAGTTCAAGTACCTGAACCCGCTGCCCAAGAATACTGCCGAGGTACTCACAAAGTTCAAGAAGGTGGTTGTTGCCGAGCAGAACATGGGTCAGCTGGCTGCCTACCTGCGCATGAAGGTCGACGGCTTCGTGCCCTACCAGTTCAACCAGGTCAAGGGTCAGCCGTTCGTCGTTTCCGAACTCGTTGCCGAGTTCGAAAAACTAATTAAGAGTTAAGAGTTAAGAATTAAGAAAAAATGACTCAAGACAATCCCATAGAGAAGTGTTCGTATCTGTTTGCTTTACGTATAGTAAAGGCATATAAATATTTGACTAAACAAAAAGACGAATATGTCTTATCTAAACAGATGCTACGCAGTGGAACTTCAATTGGCGCAATGATGCGAGAGGCAAAATTTGCACAAAGCCGAGCAGACTTTGTCAATAAAGCATCTATCGCATTAAAAGAAGCCAACGAGACTCTGTATTGGATTGAACTCTTACATGACAGCGAATATATTGACGATTTATCGTTCAACTCTCTCCACCAAGAAGCAGATGAGTTAACAGCGATTCTTGCTTCTATTGTAAAAACAACAAAAGAAAACACGACAAAGTATGACAATGCCGAAAGTGATTTTCTTAATTCTTAACTCTTAATTCTTAATTAAAATGTATACAGCACAAGATTTTAAGAAAGGCCAGCCTCGTTGGTGCCCGGGTTGTGGCGACCACTTCTTCCTGGCTTCACTCCATAAAGCTATGGCCGAGATTGGCGTAGCTCCCGAGAACGTAGCAGTCATCAGCGGTATCGGTTGTTCGAGCCGTCTGCCCCACTACATGGCCACTTATGGCATGAATACCATTCACGGACGTGCAGCAGCCATTGCTACTGGTGCCAAGGTGGCTAACCCCAACCTCACCGTCTGGCAGGTCTCAGGCGACGGCGACGGACTGGCTATCGGTGGTAACCATTTTATTCATGCCAACCGTCGTAACATCGACCTGAACATGATCCTGTTGAACAACCGCATCTACGGTCTGACGAAAGGTCAGTACTCGCCCACTTCACCCCGTGGTTTCGTCTCGAAGTCGAGCCCCTACGGCACGGTGGAGGATCCGTTCCGTCCTGCCGAGCTCTGCTTCGGTGCCCGCGGACACTTCTTCGCCCGCTGTGTGGCTACCGATGCCAAGGGTAGCGTCGAGGTGCTGAAGGCAGCCTACGAGCACAAGGGTGCCAGCGTTACGGAGGTCCTGCAGAACTGCGTTATCTTCAACGACCACTGTCACGACATCGTCTATAACAACGAAGGCCGTAAGAAGAACGCCATCTACGTTCGTCACGGCGAGAAGCTGGTGTTCGGCGAGAACAACGAGTTCGGACTCGTCCAGCAGGGCTTCGGTCTGAAGGTTGTCGAGATTGGCAAGGACGGTTACACGCTGGACGATGTTCTCGTTCACGATGCCCACTGCGAGGATAACACCCTGCAGTTGAAGCTCGCCATGATGACGCCTGAGGATGGATTCCCCATCGCCCTGGGTGTCATCCGCGACGTGGAGGCTCCGACCTACAACGATGCCGTACATGCCCAGCTTGCTGAGGTAAGCGCTCAGAAGAAGTATCACAACTTCGAGGAGCTGCTCGAAACCAACGACATCTGGACGGTACAATAATATGCAAAGGACTGATAAAGGCTTTCTGTACTTTATCTGCTCGGTCTCAGCCATGGGCGGTCTGCTCTTTGGCTACGACTGGGTAGTGATAGGTGGTGCAAAGCCGTTCTATGAACTGTTTTTCGGCATTGGCGACTCGCCCATCATGCAGGGTGTCGCCATGTCGACGGCTCTTGTAGGCTGTCTGATTGGTGCGATGGTAGCAGGATCGGCAGCCGACAAGTGGGGCCGCAAGCCCTTGCTGATGCTGGCAGCCGTGCTCTTTACGGTATCAGCCATTGGTACGGGGTTGTTCAACGACTTTACCTTATTCAATATAGCCCGTTTCGTGGGCGGTATGGGCATCGGTGTGGCTTCAGCCCTTTCGCCGATGTATATTGCCGAAGTCAGTCCGACAGAGATACGCGGCAGGATGGTCAGTCTGAACCAGATGACCATCGTGCTGGGCATTCTTGCAGCACAGGTTGTCAACATGCTGTTGGCCCGCGACACTTCCGTTGCCGAGAGTCAAGCATGGAACGTGGCGTGGGGCTGGCGCTGGATGTTCTGGGCCGAGACGCTGCCCGCCGCGCTGTTCTTGGTGATGAGTTTCTTCATCCCGGAAAGTCCGGTGTACCTTTCCCTTCGTGCCGTGGCAAAACCACGGCAGACAAACGAACCAGCGCCAACGGCGCAGCAGGAGGTAGGGCTGAAAGAACTATTCCAGCACAAATATGGGCATGTGCTGTTGTTGGGATTGGTCATTGCCGTATTCCAGCAGTGGTGCGGCACGAACGTCATCTTTAATTATGCCCAAGAGATTTTTGTGGGTGCAGGATTCGATGTCGACGGCATGTTTATCAACATTGTCATTACGGGTATCGCCAACGTTATCTTTACCATTATCGCTCTGTACACCATCGAGAAGTGGGGTCGCAGGACGCTCATCCTGATAGGTGCCGGTGGACTGGGACTCATCTACCTGACATTGGGGACCTGCTATTTCTTCGAGGTGAAGGGTGTGATGATGGTGGTACTCGTCGTAGCCGCTATCTCGACATACGCCATGACGCTGGGACCCGTCACCTGGACGCTGTTGGCAGAGATTTTCCCACACCGAGTCAGAGGCATTGCAATGGCTACCTGTACCTTCGCCCTCTGGGTGGGCTGTTGTACGCTGACATTCTCGTTCCCCTCGATGAATGCAGCATTAGGCAGTAGCGGCACGTTCTGGATATATAGTGCCATTTGCTGTTGCGCTTTCATCTTCCTTTGGAACCGCTGTCCGGAGACGAAAGGCAAGAGTCTGGAAGATTTGGAAAAAGAACTTACAAACTTATGATAAAAGCATGGAGAGAGTTGGTGACGATACCAACATACGAAGTCGGAAAGCCAGAGAAAAATCCTATCTTTTTAGAGAAACGAGTCTATCAGGGTTCGAGCGGCGTGGTTTATCCTTATCCCGTCATCGAGTCTATCTCGGAAGAGAAGGTTGACAAGGAGTGGCTGGCCGTCTGGCTGGAAAACGAGTATATCAAAGTGATGATTCTGCCTGAGTTAGGCGGACGCATCCAAATGGCGTACGACAAAATCAAGCAACGCCATTTCGTGTATTACAACCATGTCATCAAGCCTGCTCTCGTGGGACTGACAGGACCTTGGATCAGTGGCGGCATCGAGTTCAACTGGCCTCAGCACCATCGCCCCTCAACCTATCTACCCGTCGACTGCGACATCGTGGAAAACGAAGACGGTAGCGTGACGGTATGGGTGAACGAAATGGAGCGTATGTTCCACCAGAAGGGTATGGCAGGCTTTACGCTGCGCCCCGGATGTGCCTATCTGGAGATTCAGGGCCGGGTATCGAACCGTACCCCCCTGCCACAGACGTTCCTTTGGTGGGCCAATCCCGCTGTCGAGGTGAACGATGCCTATCAGAGCGTATTCCCACCCGATGTCAATGCGGTGTTCGATCATGGCAAACGCGCCGTATCGTCGTTCCCTATTGCTACGGGTACCTATTATAAAATGGACTATTCGGCAGGTGTCGATATTTCGAACTATAAGAATATCTTCGTGCCAACCAGCTATATGGCCGTCAATTCGAAGTACGATTTCGAGGGCGGTTACGAGAACGACACCAAGGGCGGTATGCTGCACGTCGCCTCGCACCATTTCTCGCCAGGCAAGAAACAATGGACATGGGGTAACGGTGACTTCGGACGTGCATGGGATAGGAATCTGACAGATTCTGTGTCCGACGGTTCTACCGTCGGAATAACGAGTTCCGGTTTCCGTCCCTACATTGAACTGATGGCGGGCGTGTATACCGAGAACCAGCCCGACTTCACGTGGCTGATGCCTTACGAAGAAAAGCAGTTCGTGCAGTATTTCATGCCGTATCGCGAGATCGGTATTGTGAAACAAGCCTCGAAGGACTTCATCGTCAATATTGAGGAAATTGCCGACCATAAGGCAGTGTTCAAGATTCTGGCTACATCGAAAAAGGCCGTGAGAATTGTACTCGATGGTGAGGATGGAGTGGAGTATTATAATAAGGTGGTATCGCTGAGTCCTGAAGAGGTGCTCGTTGAGACGGTTGAGACAGGCAAGGAACTTCTAAACGACCTGCGCCTGACCATTGAGCGGGCAGAGAGCCCCAGGAAGTGCCCGCTGTTGGAATGGTTTGCTGATCCCGACGAGATCCGTCCCATTCCTGATGCGGCAGAGGCGGCCCTGTCACCACAGGACACAAAGACCGTAGACCAGCTTTATCTCACTGGCCTGCACCTGGAGCAATATCGCCATGCCACATGGAGTGCCCTCGACTACTATGAGGAAGCGCTGCGCCGCGATCCGTTGGACTACCGCTGCAATATGCAGATAGGACTATGGTATCTGCGTCGGGCCCGTTTCGAGAAGGCAGAACCTTATCTGCAGACTGCCGTCAAGGTGTTGAAAAAGCGCAATCCCAATCCCTACGACGGTGAGCCGCTGTTTTATCTGGGGCTTGTCCATAAATACCTTGGCGACATCGAACAGGCTTACGAATGTTTCTGGAAATCCACATGGAACAAGGCTTGGGCCGATGCCGGATACTTCGAAGCAGCCTGTATCAGCATGTCTGACGAACGCTGGGAGGATGCACTTGACGAACTGGAACGTTCGCTCATCAGTAACAGTCACAACCATCAGGCCCGTGCTATGAAGGCTGTTGTCCTGAGGAAACTTGAACGCAAGGATGAAGCGTTAGCATGGATTCAGGAGAGTTACAAGATAGATCCCTTCAATTACGTCTGTATGGTCGAGGAGCACCTGCTGACAGGTAACCGCGAGCCTTTAGAGCACATGGTTGCCCTGATGCACGGCAACATCTACAATTATCACGAGACAGCTCTCGACTATGCACAGGCAGGCATGGACGATGAAGCCACACTTGTATTACAGACCGCTATAGACAAGGGTGTCGAAGAGTCGCCGCTGACCTATTATTATTTGGCATATTTCAATATGTTGTCGAAGAGTATCGGTTATTTGCAGAAAGCTGCCAGCATCAGTCCTGACTATTGTTTCCCCAACCGTCTGGAAGATGCACACATTCTCTCGTCGCTGAGTTTTCTGCCCATTGTCAATGATGCCCGCGCACCCTACTATCTGGGCTGTCTCTATTATGACAAGCGCCAGTATGATGTGGCGATAGAGAATTGGGAACGTTCCGCCCAACTCGATCCTTCGTTCCCCACCGTCTGGCGTAATCTGGCGTTGGCACGATTCAACAAGCAAGACTGTCAGGAGGAGGCACTTGAATATATGGAAAAGGCGTTCCATCTGGACGAGACGGATAGTCGCATCCTCATGGAACTGGATCAGCTCTACAAGCGTCTGCACAAGCCCCATCAGGAGCGTCTCGACTTCCTGCAGCAATATCCCGAACTGATTGCCCAGCGCGACGACCTCGTGCTCGAAGAGATCACCCTGCTCAACCAGTTGGGACGTTACGAAGAAGCAAAGGCTAAACTCGACGCCCACCAGTTCCATCCCTGGGAAGGTGGCGAAGGCAAGGTGCCGGCACAATACCAACTTTGTCGTGTAGAGCTTGCGAAAAAAGCTCTCGCCGGACAATCTGGAGATTCCGACATCCATGAAGCGATACGCCTGCTCAACGAGTGCTTGGAATATCCGCACCATTTAGGCGAGGGCAAGCTCTATGGCGCCCAAGAGAACGACTTCTACTATCTGTTGGGTATCGCTTATGATGCCATCGGAGAAAAAGCGAAGGCCAAAGCATGTTGGGAAGAGGCCACGAAGGGTCCTCAGGAACCTGCTGCCGCCATGTATTACAACGACGCCAAGCCCGACAAGATTTTCTATCAGGGTATGGCACTGTTGAAACTTGGCCGCGAGGGTGAGGCTCACGGACGGTTCTATAAGCTCATCAACTACGGCAAGCAGCACGTCTTCGAGCATCAGGTGATGGACTATTTTGCCGTCTCCCTGCCCGACCTGCTCATCTGGGATGACAGCCTTGACACGAAAAACGAGATACACTGCAAATATATGCTCGCCTTGGGCTACTATGGTATGGGCGACAAGGCGAAGGCACAGAAATACTTGGAAGAGGTTGCCGCCCTCGACAACAACCATCAGGGCGTTCAGCAACTGAAAACACTCTGCTTATGAAGAAATTGCTGACGACACTCTCGCTACTCGCGTGGGGTATTGCTTTCTGTGCGGCCCAGCACGTCTATGAGTTAACGGCTCCTGCACAACCGAAAGTCATCAGAAGCGACCACCTCCGTATGGGAGGCACGTCGCCCTCGGGAGGCCGTATCGACGTTAACAACTTCTATATGTCCATCGACGGGCGTCCCGCTATTCCCGTCATGGGCGAGTTCCACTTCTCGCGCTATCCGGCCGATCAGTGGGAGGAAGAGATTCTGAAGATGAAAGCAGGTGGCGTGACGGTGATTCCCACCTACATCTTCTGGTCGCTCCACGAGGAGGTCGAAGGGCAGTTCCGCTGGGATGGTCAGCGTAACCTGCGCCGTTTCGTGGAATTATGCCAGAAGCACCACATGCCCGTCATTGTGCGCATCGGTCCTTTCTGTCATGGTGAGATACGCAGTGGCGGATTCCCCGACTGGCTCTTCGCCAAACCTCTGGAAGTCCGCTCCAACGACCCGGACTATCTGAAGCTGGTCAAACGGCTGTATACAGAAATCGGGAAACAGCTCCAGGGGCTCTATTACAAGGATGGCGGACCGATTATCGGCTGTCAGATAGAAAACGAGATGCAGCACTCAGCGGCACCCTGGGCCATCTGTTACCCAGGGGAACCCAAAGACAATACGGCAGCATCGTATAATGCCGGCGAGGCGATGATTGGTGTGGGCGAACAGGCACACAAGGCGACAGGCGCTGAGATGGGTACCGTCCATATGCGCCTGCTGAAAGAAATGGCTCAGGAAGCAGGTATCGACGTGCCTTTCTATACGGCTACGGGCTGGGGCAATGCCGCTGTCATCGAGGGCGAGGCCATTCCCGTCACTGCTGCCTACACCTATCCTTTCTGGGTCAAGAAACCTACCATGTCGCGTTTCCTGATGTTTAAGGACCTAACCCGCGAGGCCGACTATTCCCCGACGCGCTACAACCCGCAGGACTATCCCTCGTTTTGTGCCGAGATGGGCGCAGGCATCCAAATGATATATTCTGCCCGTCCCATCGTGACAGCCAAAGCCGCTGAAGGACTGATGGTCCGCACGCTGGGTAGTGGTTCTAACGGCATCGGCTACTACATGTATCATGGCGGTTCGACTCCCAAACAGATTGGTGGTGTCGGCTCGTTCCAGGACGAACCCATGGGTATGCCCAAAATATCGTACGACTTCCAGGCTCCGATAGGTGAATTCGGTCTTGAGGGAAAGATGTATCGCAACCTGCGACTGCTCCACACGTTCCTCGCTGACTTCGGCGACCGGCTGGCACCCATGGAACCCGTTCTTCCCGAGGGTTGGGAGAAAATGACTCCCGGCAATCGCGACGACCTGCGCTATGCGGCCCGCATCAAGGACAGGGCAGGATTCCTGTTTATGATTAATTTCCAGGATCATGACACGTTGCGTCACGACATGAAGGACCTGCAGATAAAATTAAGAATGAAGGATGAAGAATTAAGGATTCCTGCCAACGGCACGTTCACCCTGCCCAAGGACGAGAGCGTCATACTGCCCTTCAATTTCGATATGGATGGTGCACTGCTGAAATATGCCACCGCTCAACTGCTGATGAAACTGGACGATCGCGGCACCGAGCACTACATATTCTTCGCTCCCGAAGGCATGGCAACAGAATACATGTTCGACGCTGCCACCGTCAAAGGGAAGAACACCTTCAAGCCTGTGGCAGGACTCCGTTCGACGTTCAGCATCAAGACGAAGGCGGGAAATACCATCAAGATTACCACACTGACGCGCCAGCAGGCTTTGGACGCTGTCAAAATCGACAACCACCTACTCATCACTTCGGCCACTGTGCTACCTTCAGAACAAGGAGCCGACCTGCTCTGTCTGGGCGAGCATCAGGTGCGTTACGTGCTCTACCCTTCCGCTCAAGGTTTCAAGGAACAAACAGCTATGGTGACACCTGTTGCCCCGCAGTATGAAGTCAAGAAAGCCGGTCCACGCAGAATGAGTGTGCGTATCTTGGACGATTTGACCCATGCTGCATCGTCCAACAACCAAGTTCAGGAATATTTCCTTCGCATCCATTATGTCGGCGACGTCGCTATGGCCTTTATGAAAGGACAGCTGGTGCAGGATGAGTTTTATCACGGGGAGCCTTGGACCATTGGTCTGAAACGTTACACGACGGACCTAAAGAGCGATCCGCTGACCTTCTATTTCCGTCCGTTGCGAGCCGATGCTCCCTTCCTGCGCGACCTGCCCCACAATGCCATCCCGGATTTCAGTCGCGGTCCTGTCGTCGACATCCAGTCCGTTGAGGTGATTCCTCAATATAAGATGAGCATCGCCTTTTAAACACATCGCGCGAAAAGGTATTACTTGCTTAATGCGGGAACATAGCGGACTGGTTTACCCCTTCCTTTCAGCACGTCGGCAAAATCTTGGGGCTTGATGGTAACGGGACCTTTCATAAACTCCGGAATGTTGTAACATTTCATAAATTGGCGGTGATAGTCCGGATCGGCCTGCGGCAATTCGAATGGCTTGGCCCAATGACCGTCCTTGTCGATGTGGGCAAAAAACGGGCGGGTATAGGTACCATCGTCGCGTCTGCTGCTGAACACCACCCATCTGCCATTGCTCGACCAGGAGTGATAACTCTCGGTGTCGGGTGAGTTGATCTCCTCGATGTTACGCACCTCGCCGCTTTCGAGGTCCATCAGCCACAAATCGGCATCGTGGTGCCAGATGTGGAACACGCCAGATTCAGCTAGGGTAAACATCAGGTAGCGTCCATCAGGCGATATGCGGGGCAAAGTACAACTTTTAGAGTTGACAATTGACAATTGACAATTGACAGTTGAATCAGCCGTGAAGACCAGTTCACGAGGACCGAACTGCATCGTTTCGGGATTAAAATTTTTCTTATAGATTTTGTATTTCAGTTCCTTCGAACGCGCCACCATCTCGGAAACCAGCGACACCGTCGTATCCTGCCGTTCGAAGTGGGCACTGCAATAGTAGAGTGTCTTCCCGTCGGGAGCCCAGGCGGGGAACACCTCCAGCTCCTGAGGATTGTTCTCCAGATTGGTTACCTCACCCTTCACGACATCATAGGCAATGAGATCGCTCGCGGTGTCGTAGACTTCAATCTTGTTCGGGTCGGTAGTATGGAAACTCTGCAGGGTTTTGTTGGTGGAATAGACTATCAGATTCAGCCACGGGTGCCAGGCAGGATAGACACCTGCCGACAGGATGGAATCATTGCGCATATCCACCTTCCTGATCTTTCCGTCGTAGGCAATAACGGTACCGCCATTGTTCTGGCGGGCATGAAACTGCATGCGCCGGGGGTTATACTGCTGGTAGTGGTGGCAGTTGATGCACTGGCCATCCTTCTCGAAAGTACAGAGGATATTGTCGTAGATCACGCTCTCGTCGTAGTTCTCCAGACAGCGCTGACTGATGGTCAGGGCCTCGTAACTGACGAAGGACGGGAAGATGAGGCGATAGCTCAGATAACTGTCGATGCTGTCGGGCGACACAAAGATGCTGAAAGGCTTGTAGTGCGTCCACTGGTCGGCCTTGCGGGCATACACATCGACGGCGATGGCACCGCCTTTGGCCTTTTCTGCCAGCATGCGCCAATCGTCGGCATCGGGCTGGGCCTTGTCCTTACAGACAATCTGTTCGTCGCCAACGGCAAAGCGAGCTATCATCTCGTCGGCAGCCTCATCGAGTTCGAAGGTCAGAGGAGCCATATTGACGGGAATCGTCACATCCGTATAGTCGGGATAAATCTTGGGCAGTTCCTTGGAATCGGTAAACACCTCAGGAACAGCAGGACCCGAACATCCCATCATGGCCATACAACAGCATAAATATATTATATTTCTGACTTTCATTACTTATCACTTTTCACTTATCGTTTATCACTTCTTCTTAATATTCTGGCAAATTACTCATCGTGTAGTAGTCGTAATAATAGGTGTCGCCGAAGAATGGGAAAAGTTCTTCGCGGGCCACCGACACGTCGCGCCCGTCGTAGTCCGACATCGTCGTAGCGAAACGCTCAAAGCCCTCCTTGATACCGGGACTGAAAGGCAGATTACCCACATTCGGGCTCTCCTCCATTTCGATATACAGGTAAGCAGCCTCCTGATAATAGCGAGGCATCGGCCCCTGGGGATGCAGTCTGACGTAGTCGCTAAAATGCTGCCAGAACCGTTTGACATCTTTGGTCCACAACGTAGCCAACAGGGTTTGCTCCTGGAAGATAGGATCGTCGGTATAGGTACTGCGGGCCAGCTGTCGCATCAGGAAACTCTCGATGTTTCCCTGATCGCCGCCAAGCACATTGTCGTAGTGCATCATGTGGGTAATGGGCTCACGCTCAGCATCTTGGGCAATGAGTTCCGGATGTCCTACGAGCTGCTCGGCCTGTTGGGCCCACTCGTTGAAGAACATCGTCTGCTTCAGGATTCCAATATACTTCCGGGCCAAGGGCTGATCATTGTCGAGAATGGCACAGTTCACCAGCAGCTTGTAGTCTTCCGCACGGAAACCAAACTCCACGCCCATCTCCATAGACAGGCGGTTGCTGTAGTTCAGCATGCCGTACTGGTAGTAAATCATCGGCCCCACCACCAGCATCAGACGCATGCCAAAGGGAGCATCGTATGCCTTCGAACCATTCTTGTAGAAGAACATGAGGTCACCCTGTTTACCGAGTCGTGAGAGTGCCAGATTCCGCATCATCACAATGGCACGTGTCGGCTCGTCCTTCTGGGCGGCAGCCTCGTCCAGCACCTTGTTCCATTCAAGGTTCGAAATATGGTGCTGCATGGCCAGCTCGTGGTGGAAGTTCTCGTCCTTCATCCAGAAAGTGTAGACGCCAGCCACCAGCAAGACGGCGATGACCCCTTGCGCCAGCCACTGCAACAGTTTTCTCGACTTGGAGACCGTCTTTGTCATCGCCACCGTCTGAGCCTTCCCCGCTTGACTGGTCACAGCCAGTACGACGAAAAAGAGTGCCTGCAGATAGTAGGGGATATAATAGTTGGGATGATTCTCGGTGATGAAGTACAGCGGCAGTTCCGCCCAAAGGATATTGGCCAGATTGACCTGATAGTAGACATAGCGATAGCAGAACAGCGGAACGGCAGCAACGCTGACGATAGCCACTACGCTATGAATCACTGCTGCGATGCGAGAGACCGACAGTCTCCACGACCAGATTCCCATCAGCAGGGCAGCAGCCAGTCCGTAGATGCCCATCAGCGGATAACCCAAAACGCAGGTGATGAAGATATAGAAGGCCCGCAGACCATACTTGTCCGTAACCCCTCGGAAGCCCCCCAACAGCGCCGCTACAGCTGTCGTACCGATTGTCGACACGAAGAAATGGCCCCTCAACTTCAGCATATAGATCCAATAGCCCTGATCCGTAATAGTCGTCAACAACAGGGCAACGGGTATGAGCATCACGATAGCCCACCGGTTGGGGATACCAAAAGCTCGTTTCACGATAAACATCAGCAGCCACCACCAAGCACAGAGCATCAGCACACCCACCCACGGGATATACAGGAACTGCGTAAACCACGTGCCCACCCATGTCAACAGGCCTCCAGGTACCACCATCTGCTCTTTGAAGAACAGCACGGAGCAGAGGAAAAGGTTCTTCTCTTGTATCTTCCACAGCAAATGACTCTCGTAGGTCAGCAATACGCCAGCCACCACGACGAGTGCCACTAACCACAGGCCCACATAGGCATGTTGCTTGAAGAATAGTTGTTTCTGCATGTCTTACGATTGGTTTTTCTTTAACAATGTCCTGATTTCGTCTGCCAGTTGCTCGGCCGTTGGCATTGCCTCGTCCGTATGCGAATAGCGGATAACACCCTGAGCATCACTGATATAGATACGGGGAATGCGTGAAGCGGCAAACAGCGAATAAACCTTTCGGTCGGCTTGTGGCGAATAGCTCATGGTGAACTGTACCTGTTGCCAGTAAGCCTGAATATGCTCCTCCGTATTCTCGCGGGCTATCAGCACGATGGGAACACCAAGTCCGAGGTCCCAAAGACGCTGAACCTCAGGCAGTTCCCGACGACAATCGCCACAATCGACGCTGAACAGCACCACCACAGAGACGCCTCCCAGCAAATCGGTCGTACGCACCGTCGTGCCGTCGTTCATCGTCACTTGGAACGCGGGCAACGAGTCGCCAACACCCAGACTGGGCCCTGCCGACGGATCGTCATCGGAAATGCACGCACTGAACACCGTCAGCACGAGGAGCATGAATAGTAATCGGTAAATGGTGGATGGTCGCATGAAGCGGGAGCAGCGTTTTACTTGTCGGCAATCTTGCGGAAGCTCTGCAGCTTCTCGCCATAGCAGAGGTCACCGCAATCGCCAAAGCCCGGCACAATGTATTTCTGCTCGTTCATGCCCTGGTCGATGGCAGCACACCAGATGGTAGAGCCCTCGGGCAGCGCCTGCTTCACCACCTCAATACCTTCGGGGGCAGCGATGACGCAGCACAGATGAATCTTCTTGGGTTTGCCGGCCTGGAGCAGCGACTCGATGGCGGCAGCCAGACTACCGCCCGTTGCCAGCATCGGATCGACAATCAACAGCGTCTTGTTCTTTACGCTCTGAGTAGCAATGTACTCGGTATGGATGCCCACCTCCGTATGTTCGCGGTTGATGTACATACGGAATGCAGAGACGAAACCGTTGTCAGCCTTATCGAACACGTTGAGGAATCCCTCGTGGAAAGGCAGTCCCGCACGCAGCACAGTGGCAATGACCATGTCGTCCTTCGGCAGGGGAATCGACAGGGTTCCCAGAGGCGTAGTCACGGTCTTGGGCTTATACTCAAGGGTTTTCGACAACTCGTAAGCCATCATCTCGCCAATGCGCGTGATGTTGTGGCGGAACAACAGACGGTTCTTCTGAATGGTCTTGTCGCGCAACTCCGACATATACTGATTCATAATCGAGTTGCTCTTGCTAAAATCAATTACTTCCATATTAGTTAGGTTTTCTTCGGGGCAAAGGTACGAAATATTTCAGAGTTTTGACAAGTCGGTGTGGCAAAAACGACAGAGGGCTCTGTATTTTTAACTTCTTTAACCTAAAAAGAACCTTTTGAGTGCAAAAAACTCTTAATTCATCATTCTTAATTCTCAATAAATTAGTAACTTTGCAGCGCAATTTCAGGAACATCGTAGATTTTCATATAAAAACAAAGTAAAAATTATGGCAAAGTTAGATTTGACACAGTATGGCATCACCGGTTCTACCGTGATTGCTCACAATCCGTCTTATGAGTACCTCTTCGAGGAGGAGACAAAGGCTGGTCTCGAGGGTTTCGACAAGGGTGTAAACACCGAGTTGAACGCTGTTAACGTGATGACTGGTATCTATACCGGCCGTTCGCCTAAGGATAAGTACATCGTAAAGGATGCACAGAGCGAGGATAAGGTTTGGTGGACTACTGAGGGTTACAAGAACGACAACCACCCCATGTCTGAGGACGTTTGGAAGACCGTTAAGGAGATTGCCATCAAGGAGCTCTGCAACAAGAACCTGTATGTCGTCGACGCTTTCTGCGGTGCCAACGAGGCTACCCGTCTGCGCGTTCGCTTCATCGTTGAGGTTGCTTGGCAGGCACACTTCGTGAAGAACATGTTCATCCAGCCCACCGCTGAGGAACTGGAGAGCTTCGAGCCTAACTTCGTCATCTACAACGCTTCTAAGGCAAAGGTTGAGAACTACAAGGAGCTGGGTCTGAACTCAGAGACTTGTGTTGCTTTCAACACCACCAGCCGCGAGCAGGTTATCATCAACACCTGGTACGGTGGTGAGATGAAGAAGGGTATGTTCTCGATGATGAACTACTATCTGCCCCTGCAGGGTATCGCTTCTATGCACTGCTCTGCCAACACCGATATGGAGGGTAAGAACACCGCTATTTTCTTCGGTCTGTCTGGTACTGGTAAGACCACGCTGTCTACCGATCCGAAGCGTCTGCTCATTGGTGACGACGAGCACGGATGGGACGACGAGGGTGTGTTCAACTTCGAGGGTGGCTGCTACGCTAAGGTCATCAACCTCTCTAAGGAGAACGAGCCCGACATCTATGGTGCTATCAAGCGCGACGCTCTGCTCGAGAACGTAACTGTTGACGCTGCTGGTAAGATTGACTTCGCTGACAAGAGCGTAACCGAGAACACCCGCGTAAGCTATCCTATCAACCACATCGAGAAGATTGCCCAGAAGGTCAATGGTAAGAGCGCTGGTCCCGAGGCTAAGAACGTCATCTTCCTCTCTGCCGACGCATTCGGCGTACTGCCTCCCGTATCTATCCTGACTCCCGAGCAGACGAAGTACTACTTCCTCTCTGGTTTCACCGCTAAGCTGGCTGGTACCGAGCGCGGCATCACTGAGCCCACTCCCACCTTCTCTGCTTGCTTCGGCCAGGCATTCCTCGAGCTGCACCCCACTAAGTATGCTGAGGAGCTCGTGAAGAAGATGGAGAAGAGCGGTGCTAAGGCTTACCTCGTGAACACTGGTTGGAACGGTACCGGCAAGCGTATCTCTATCCCCGATACACGTGGTATCATCGACGCTATTCTCGATGGCAGCATCCTGAAGGCTGAGACCAAGAAGATTCCTTACTTCGACTTCGAGGTTCCCACAGCTCTGCCTAATGTAAATCCTGCTATCCTTGATCCTCGCGACACTTATGCTAACGCATCAGAGTGGGAGGAGAAGGCTAAGGATCTGGCTGCTCGTTTCATCAAGAACTTCGGCAAGTACACCACCAACGAGGCTGGTAAGGCTCTCGTCGCTGCAGGACCTAAGTTGTAAGACTTAGGGCCGAAAGCAACGAGCAATCTTGCTCGTTGCTGCTGGTCCAAAGCTGTAATCGAGATTTTGACTTACATCAAAATAAAGGGCGGTTTCTACGGAAACTGCCCTTATTTGTTGCCTGATTCATGAAAACCCGGTACCTTTGCAGCGGTGATCAAGAGGATTACCTGTTTCATTAGGTTAGTAGTTTTTAAGGTAAAGATTATGTTATTAGATTTTCAAACAACGGTCATGTTGGCAGCAGTGGCGGTTACGACAATACTTAGTATTGTGACGCTGATGCATACCGATATCCGTTAAAAGGAGCGCGGAGTGAGTGATTCATACCGCGCTCTTTTGTTTATAAAACCTAAAATATCGCCATTTATAATATATTTAACTTAATAAAAGGTAGAAATATGCTCAAATTTGAAGAATTGTGCGTAAATTTGCACCCAAATTGTCTAAAGATGAGAAAAATAACCTCTATATGCATGCTGATGGCCGTGCTGGCCATGATGACTTCATGCCTGAAGGGAAGCGATCGGACGACGGTAACGCTCTATAGCGATGCCGCCATCAACTATTTCGTTTTGGGCTCGCTGAACAGATATGTACACACCGTTTCATCGACGGGTGAAGACTCCGTATATAAGGTACAGATAACTGGTAGCGACTACGATTTCCATATCGACCAGGTGAACCGCCGTATCTATAACACCGACTCACTGCCTGTGGGTACAGATGTGAAGCATGTCGTATGCACCATTTCGAGTGTCAATAACGGTACGGTGACCATCAAGGATATCGACAGCGATACGCTGCGTTACTTTTCTTCTGCCGACAGTATTGACTTCTCCCAGCCCCGTACGTTCCATATCTTCTCCAGTGATGGCGAAGGCGAATCGATATACACCATCTCGGTGAATGTTCACCAGCAGGAAGGTAGCGAATTCTTGTGGGAGCAGGTGGGCTTCGACTATGAGCCCGCTGCTAAGGAGGAGACGGAATTGCCCGAAGGCATCAAGATGCTGATTGGGGAGGGTGCTTACGAGAAATACGCCCTGTCGGACAACAATCTCCTGATGGTGTCGCGCGACGGCGGTATCAGCTGGAAGGAAGAGTTGCTGGACGACGACGCCTCGCTGCTGCCCGTTCAGGACATCGCCCTCGTCCACTACCCCATGTATCTGGCTGAGAATACCGACTATGTCGTGCTGGTGGGCAACCGTTCTGTCAGCGAATATCCTCAGGAGAAGATAGCTATGGTATGGCGTAAGATAGTGAATAAGGACAATGATGAAAGTCATTGGACCTACATGGAACTTAGCGACAATAACTTCTTTGCACTGCCCCGACTCGAAAACCTGACCATCGTAGCCTACGATAACAGCATCTTGGCTTTGGGTGGAAAAGGTATCGGCGGATGCACCGAGGAGCCCTACTCGCAGATCTACCAGAGCCGCGATAACGGTATTACGTGGAAATACAACGCCACCTACCAGATGCCTGACGACTTCGACACGGACGCTACCGACGTAGATGCTAAGGTTGACGACAACAACTACCTGTGGCTCTATTGTACCGGTTCGCGACAGATATGGCGCGGCCGTCTGAACCGTCTGGGATGGTTAGAGAAATAAGAAAGCTGGTGTAAAGCATGCGTAAGTCACTAAGCCTCCTCATCCTACTGATCCTGACCATCGGCACCCGCGCACAAACCATGCCGGAATACCGTATGGAACTGGGTGGAGGTATAGGCGCCATAGCTTATCTGGGCGATTTCAACACCAGCGTGCTGAAGAATTTGCAGCCCATGGCTACGCTGCTGGCAAAATATAAGTTCGACCCACGCAGGGCAATATCCCTAAACGTGAGCTACGGACAGCTGAAAGGCTCGTCGAAGGACGCCAACACCTACTACCCTGACATCACCGACTACTCGTTCAAGACGGGTGTTGTCGACGCAGGAGTGAGATTTGAATATAATTTCTGGCCCTACGGGACTGGATTTGAATATCGGGGCGCCAAGCGACTGACACCTTATATATATATAGGTGTGGGTATGACGGTTGCCAAGCCCGACAAGACAGAGGTGAGCGTGAACCTGCCCTTCGGTGCAGGTGTGAAATACAAAGTGGCAGACCGTGTGAACATCAGTGCTGACTGGACCATGGTCTTTACGCATAACGACCGTCTTGACGGCGTGAGCGATCCCTACGGCATCATCAGCAGCGGCCTGTTCAAGAATCAGGACGGCTACAGCCAGTTCCGTGTCGCCGTGACTTACGACCTCTGGACGAAGTGCCGCACCTGTCATAACGATCGAGATTAAGAAAGAAATAAATAAAATAAGATATATGGCTATAACATTGGATAAGAACCGCATCCCGCAACACGTTGCTATCATCATGGACGGCAACGGACGCTGGGCTATGGACAGCGGACTGGACCGCACCTACGGCCACAAGGCTGGCGTAGAGACCGTTAAGAAGATTACAGCAGAGTGCGCCCGACTGGGTGTGAAGTACCTGACGCTATATACCTTCTCGACGGAGAACTGGAACCGTCCTGCATATGAGATTGAAGCCTTGATGGGTCTGGTGCTCAGTTTTGTCGAGATGAATTTGTTTACCGACAACAATATCAAGTTCCAGATGATTGGCGACCGCAAGCGTCTGCCAGAGAGCGTGCAGGACAAGATCAAGTACATGGAAGACCTGACGAAGGACAACACCCACATGACCGTTGTCATGGCCATGAGCTACAGCAGCCGCTGGGAGATCACCGAGGCCGTCCGGCAGATCGTTGCCGAGGGAACCGAGGACATCACCGAGGAGACCATCAGCAAGCATCTCTGCACCAACTTCATGCCCGATCCAGAGCTGTTGATCCGTACTGGTGGCGAGATTCGCATCTCCAACTACCTGTTGTGGCAATGCGCTTATTCCGAGTTATATTTCTGCGACACCTACTGGCCCGACTTCGACGAAGAGGCTCTTCATAAGGCTATTGCCGACTATCAGAGCCGTCAGCGCCGTTTCGGCAAGACAGAAGCCCAGGTGGAGGCAGAAGAGAAGAAGTAAAAGTGAAAAGTGAAAAATTTGCTACCGCTAATGAATTTAATAAACAATAAGGTGAAAAAGGGAAGTCTCTCAAGGAAGGTGATGGTGCTGATAGTATTTCTCACTTTCCACTTTCCGCTTTTCACTTATTCTCAAGACGTCATTGTCAATCCCGACATCTCGTATGCTAGCACCCCACGCCAATGCGAGATTGGCGGACTGGCCGTGAAGGGCGTGGAAGGCTACGAGGACTATGTGCTCATCGGACTCTCAGGACTGAGCGTCGGACAGACTATCGACCTGCCGGGTACGGAGATTACCGATGCCGTGAAGCGCTACTGGAAGCACGGCCTTTTCTCGAAGGTAGCCATCACCGCCGACTCCATCGTGGATAAGAAGGTGTATCTGTGCATTCATCTGGCCACTCGTCCGCGCGTGAGCACCATCAACTACTTCGGTTTGAAGAAGTCGGAGCGTGAAGACATGGAGGCCAAGTTGGGCATCATGAAGGGAGCGCAGATTACGCCCAACATGATTGATCGCGCCAAGATTCTTGCCAAGAAATATTTCGACGACAAGGGTTACAAGAACGCCCAAATCGATATCGAGCAGCGCGACGATGTGACCGGCAAGAACGAGGTCATCCTCGACGTGATTGTTGATAAGAAGGCTAAAATGAAGGTGCTCAAAATCATCTTCGAGGGCAACGAGCAGCTGGCAAGCAAGAAGATCAAGGGTACACTGTTCAAGAAGGGTGCCTTCGGTAAGATCAACGAGGTAAACAAGATCGGCAACATGTTCAAGGCCAAGAAGTTCACCCCCGAGCGCTACGAGGAGGCTAAGAGTGCGCTTATCGAGAAATATAACGAGCTGGGATTCCGCGATGCCACCATCGTCGAAGACTCCGTATGGACGGTCGACGAGAAGCACGTCAATGTCTTCGTCAAGGTGGAGGAAGGCCAAAAATACTATCTGCGTAACATCACATGGGTAGGCAACACCGTTGTCAACAGCGAATATCTGGACCGCATGCTGGGCATGAAGAAGGGCGACGTCTACAACCAGAAGTACATGAACAAACGACTGAGAGAGGACGACGACGCTGTGGGTAACTACTATTGGAACAACGGTTACCTGTTCTATAACCTCGACCCAACGGAAGTTAACATCGTGGGCGACTCCATCGACCTCGAGATGCGTATCGTAGAGGGTACACAGGCTCACCTGAGCCATGTGCGCATCTTCGGTAACGACCGTCTGTACGAGGAAGTGGTGCGCCGCGAGCTGCGTACCAAGCCTGGCGATCTGTTCTCGAAGGACGCCCTGCAGCGTTCAGCCCGTGAAATCGCGTCGATGGGATTCTTCGATCCTGAAGCCGTCGACCCGAAGATCGAGCCTAACTACGAAGACGGTACTGTAGACATCAACTGGAACCTGCAGCAGAAGTCGAACGACCAGCTGGAGTTCTCGCTCGGTTGGGGTCAGACGGGTATCATCGGCCGTGTGGGTATCAAGCTCAACAACTTCTCCATGCGCAACCTGTTTGGCAAGAATAAGATGCACCGCGGCATCATGCCGATCGGTGACGGTGAGCAGCTGTCGCTGTCGTTGCAGTCCAACGGTTCGTACTACAGCTCCATCTCGACGGGCTACTCTACGGGATGGTTCGGTGGAAAGCGTCCTAACTCACTCAGCATCAGCGCTTTCTACTCTAAGCAGAGCGATATATCGAGTACCTATCGTAACTCCGCCTGGATGAACAACTACAACAATTACTATGGCGGCTACGGTATGTACAACTCGGGCTACTACGACTACACATCGATGATGGACGACGACAAGTATATCAAGCTGTTCGGTTTGTCGCTCGGATGGGGTAAGCGTCTGCGCTGGCCCGACGACTATTTCCAGTTGATGACCCAGCTGTCGTACACCCGCTATATGCTGCGCGACTGGAGCTACTTCCTGATTTCAAACGGTAACTGTAACAACATCTCCTTCGGTATCACGCTGTCGCGTACTTCTACCGACAACCAGTTGTTCCCACGTCGCGGTTCCGAGTTCATGGCTTCCGTCACGCTCACACCGCCCTGGTCGCTCTTCGACAAAAAGGACTATGCCAACCTGGCTACCGCCGAGACCTACAACAGCAATATCGACCGCTACAACGCCGAGTTGCAGGACAAGTATCGCTGGATTGAGTATCACAAGTGGAAGTTTAAGTCACGCACCTTCACAGCCCTCACCAACGGACAGAAGTGTCTCGTGCTGATGACGCGTGTCGAACTCGGTCTGCTGGGCTCATACAACAAGGATAAGAAGTCGCCCTTCGAAACGTTCTACGTGGGTGGCGATGGTATGAGTGGCTATTCATCAGGTTATGCCGAGGAGACCATCGGTCTGCGCGGTTACGAGAACGGATCGCTGACGCCTTATCGCGCCGAGGGTTATGCCTATGATCGCTTCACGCTTGAGCTGCGCTATCCGCTGCTGCTGGGCAACACGACCATCTACGGTCTCGGATTCCTCGAGGGTGGTAATGCCTGGCACGAAGCTGGCAATTTTAACCCATTCGACATGAAGCGTTCTGCCGGTGTCGGTGTGCGTATCTTCCTGCCTATGGTGGGTCTGATGGGTATCGACTGGGCCTACGGTTTCGACCGTGCCTACGACGGTTCGAACAAGGGTGGCAGCCAGTTCCACTTCATCTTAGGACAAGAATTCTAACAAAACTATTAAACCTGTATAGAGTTTTCACGTCAAACGAGTGTACTATTCTAAAAAAGAACGACGCGTATGAAAAGATTATTATTAATAGCAGGGCTTATATTTGCAGCGACGCTGTCGATGCAGGCCCAGAAGTTCGCCCTTGTGGACATGGACTATATCTTTAAGAACATCCCCGCCTACGAGCGTGCCAACGAACAACTGAACCAGGTGTCGAAGAAGTGGCAGGCCGAAGTGGAAGCCATCCAAGTGGAAGCCCAGACGCTGTATAAGAACTACCAGAACGAGGTGGTGTTCCTGTCGCAAGAGCAGAAACAAGCCCGTCAGGAGGCCATTGTCAACAAGGAGAAGGAAGCTGCCGACCAGAAGAAGAAATACTTCGGACCGCAGGGTGAGCTGTTCAAGAAGCGCACCGCTCTTATGTCACCCATTCAGGAGGAAGTCTACAATGCCGTCCGCGACATTGCCGACCTGCGCGGCTACCAGCTCGTGCTCGACCGTGCCAGCGATGCTGGCATCATCTTCGGTTCCCCCAAGATTGACATCAGTAATGAAGTCCTGTCAAAATTAGGATATTCAAATTAAAAATCATAATAACAAAAAAGAAAAAAAGCAATGAAGAAATTACTTGTTATGCTGTTAATGCTGGCTCCTATGGCCGCATTCGCACAGAAGTTCGGTCACGTCAACTCACAGGAGATTATTCAGGCTATGCCCGAATTCACCAAAGCCCGTGCTGATATCGAAGCATTAACCAAGCAGTATGATGCCGACCTCAAGTCAATGCAGGAAGAGCTGCAGAAGAAGAGCGAGGCTTACGAGAAGGAGCAGGCTACACTGCCCGCAAACATCAAGCAGCGCCGCGAGACTGAGCTCCAGGAGATGTATCAGAAGATACAGCAGAGCTATCAGGACAACCAGCAGGCTCTCGCCAAGGAGCAGAACGAGAAGATGTCGGCCATCACTTCTAAGGTGCTCGAAGCCATCAAGGCTGTCGGCCAGGCAGGAGGCTACATTTACATCATGGACATGGCCGCTGGTATTCCCTATATCAGCACCACGCTGTCTACCGATGTCACTAAGGATGTGAAAACTAAACTCGGACTGAAATAATTAGGTCTATCATTATTAGATTGGAGGGCGTATCCGCAGATACACCCTCTTTTCTTTTATTGTCTACAAGCATCTTCAGCTGAACAGCGGAGCATCTTTAAGGATGATAGTGAAGGCTCCCTTAATAGCAAAACAAGTTGTTTTGCTATCGTTAAAGCCACCCTAATCATCGCTTAAAGCCATGTTATTGACAGCAAAACAACTTGTTTTGCTGTCGTGATGGTAAGTGATGCTTTTCATAAAACCATCACCTTACTTAACAAACTGATACTAAGCAAGTTAAACCAATATGTGATGCTTTATAAAAAAAACAGAACAAAAAGAATAGAAGCAAATATCAAACTGGTCAGGAGCAATAATGCCTTCGAAGGCACCAATGCCGAGCGGCAGAAATGCTGCAAGCCGTGGCCTAAGAAATATGATATGGTATAAAAAAAGGGGAGAAAGGTGCGGAAATAGATTAATTTTTTGTATTTTTGCACTCAAAACCAATAATTAGCAGTAAAGTGGAAGCATTTGTTTTTCTAGGATTTGGCATTAACGCGTGGATTACCATTGCCACTGTGCTGACAATGTTCAGTGTGATGCTGTTTACAAAACTGCGTTCCGACCTGGTGTTTCTGGGCGCCATCGGCTTGCTCTACGTGACGGGCGTGCTGGATGCGAAAGACGCGTTCTCAGGTTTTAGCAGTACATCGGTAGTCACTGTCGGCGTGCTGTTCGTAGTCGTCGCGGGGCTGACGCATACCGGTGTACTGCAATGGATAGTGAAGCATCTGCTAGGTACGCCCAACGGCTATTCAAAGGCGGTAACACGCCTGATGCTGCCGGTAGCCGTCCTGAGCTCGTTCCTCAGCAATACCACGGTGGTGACGCTCTTCGTCGGCATCGTCAAGATGTGGGCCAAGAAGCTTGGCGTGTCGCCCTCGAAACTACTCATCCCACTAAGCTATGCCTCCGGCATGGGTGGTGTGTGTACCCTTATCGGTACGCCACCGAACCTGATTATCAGCGGACTCTACGAGGAGAAGACGGGCGATGCCATGAACATTCTTGCCACGACGATTCCTGGACTGTTCTGTCTGGCCGTCGGCGTGCTGTCGGTCATTGCCATGCGCCGTCTGCTGCCCGACCGTAAGGCTCCTGAGAGTGCTTTCGAATCGACAGGCGAATACACCATTGAAATGATGGTACCATCGGACAATCCCAATATCGGAAAGACCATTGCAGAGGCAGGTCTGACCAATGTGCCCGGCGGTAGTCTGATTGAGATAGTACACTTCGACGAGATGATTTCGCCCGCCATTGACGACGAGCCAATCATGGGTGGCGACCGTCTGATATTCTCTGGTGACATCGACGAGCTTCTCTCCCTAAGGGACAGTCATCAATTTGTCAGTGCCGACCACCATGTATTCACCTTCGACGAGGTGAACCATGACCGCCAACTCCGTACGGCTTATGTCACATTCGGCAGCAACCTGATCAATGCAACCATCAAGAAAAGCGACTTTGAGAAGAAGAACAACATGACATTGGTGGCTGTAGCCCGCCGTGGCAAGCGTATCAACGAGTCGCCACGCGAGGTGGTACTGCAGGCTGGCGACACACTGCTCTTCGAATGTCCACCGCGCTTTAATATCGATGAGAGTGCACTCTCTTCAAAGATACAATTCTTCGATAATACTGACGTGCCCAACATCGGGCGCGGTACGTTCGTCTCCACCATCATCATGATTGCCATGGTGGCACTCTCCGCCCTCGGCATCATGCCGCTGCTGCAGTGTGCTTTCCTGGCTGCTGCCGCCATGCTCATCTTCCGTTGCTGCAATGCGGAACAGGCCATGCGGGCCGTCAATTGGGAGATTCTGATGGTCTTCGCCGGCAGTGCCGTTCTCGGTCTCGCTATCCAGAAGACGGGTATCGCCGAATGGCTGGCCAACAGCATCCTCGATGTCTGCGGCACCAATCCTATCGTGGTGATGACGGCCGTCTGCTTCGTCGGCACGTTTATCACCGAGTTTATCTCGAACACGGCGGCAGGTGCCATGTTCTTCCCCATCATGTATGAAGCAGCCGAGAAACTGGGCTACGAGCCCTTCCCGTTCCTCATCGCCCTGATGGTCAGCGTCAGCTCGAGCTTCGCCACACCAATCGGTTCGCCCACCCACATGCTGGTCTACGGCCCTGGTGGCTACCGCTTCAGCGATTTCTTGCGCATCGGTCTGCTGATGAACATCATCATCCTGGCAGCCAACATCTTTATTGTGAACATCGTTTATCCACTAACCCCATTGCCGTAATGGGAAAGCTATCATTAATATGAAAAAACTATTATCAACAATCATTTTTTGCGGTGCGGTACTTGCTATCAATGCACAGAAGATTACCTCACCCAATGGAAAATTGTCAGCAAAGACCATTGACCAGAAATTCGTTATTAACTACAACAACCAGAAAGTATTGGAACTGGCTGATGTCCCGTTCAGCAATCTGACATTCACCAAGAAGGTGAAGGCCGACTACAGGATGCTGGAGGGCAAGCGCCTGCACTGCACCAATGTGGCCAGAGAATATCAGGCTCCCATCGGACACGACGCAAAGATCGTGATGCGACTGTACAACGACGGCATCGCCTTCCGCTATGAATACACGAACCTGCAGAACATCAAGGTGCCCGAGGAGCAGACCAACTACATCATCCCCGAGGGCATGAAGCGCTGGATGCTGCAATGGAGCGACGGCTACGAGGGATTTTTCCCCATGTCGACCACCGCCGAGGTGAAGACTTTGGGCGGCTTTGGCGGGTCTATGGTGCAGAAGGACATCAACACGCACTGGGGCTATCCGCTGTTATTAGAAGCCTCCCCCGACCCCTCCGAAGGAGGGGGGATATTTGCACTTATCACCGAGGCCAACATCGAGCGCCGTCAGAGTGCATCGAGCCTGTTTAACAAGGGCGAGGTGTTCAGCGTGAAACAGGACCAGAACGAGCTGCTGCTCTCGGGCGACTGGCATACCCCGTGGCGCGTGGTCATCATCGGCACGCTGGCTGATATCGTCGAGTCGACACTGGTCACCGACGTCAGCAAGCCTACTCAGTATCAGGATGTCAGCTGGATCAAGCCCGGCGTGGTGTCGTGGATATACTGGGCCTACAACCACGGTTCGAACGACTTCAACATCATCAAGAAATATGTGGACATGGCCGTCACGCTGAAGCTGCCCTACGTGCTCATCGATGCCGAATGGGACGAGATGGACAAGGTGGCAGCCAACGAGGGCAAGACCATCAAGGACGCTGTCCGCTATGCTGTCAGCAAGGGCGTGAAGCCGCTGATATGGTATAACTCGTCGGTGGGCTGGGTGAACGGAGCCCCGGGTCCGAAGTACCGTCTGAACAAAGCCGAAGACCGCGAGAAGGAGTTTGCGTGGTGCGAGAAGATTGGTGTGGCCGGTGTGAAGATCGACTTCTTCAGCGGTGACAACCAGATGAACATGGACTACTGTCAGGACCTGCTGGAGAGTGCCGCCCGCCATCATCTGCTGGTCAACTTCCACGGTGCTCCTATCCCCCGCGGATGGCAGCGTACCTACCCCAACCTGCTCTCGACGGAGGGCGTCTACGGTGCCGAGTGGTATAACAACGTGCCTCACTTCACGAAGAAGGCAGCCAGCCACAACGCTACCCTGCCTTATACGCGTAACGTCATTGGCCCGATGGACTATACCCCCTGTGCCTTCAGCGACTCGCAGCATCCGCACATCACGTCGTTGGGCCATGAGCTGGCACTCACCGTGCTCTACGAGAGTGGCTTGCAACACTTGGCCGACCGCCCCGAGAGTTTCCTGGCACAGCCCCAAGAAGTGCAGGATTTCCTAGGCCAGCTGCCCACCGTATGGGATGAGACACGCTACGTGAGCGGCTATCCGGGCGAGAGTGCCGTGCTGGCCCGCCGCAGTGGCAACACATGGTACGTGGCAGGCATCAACGGACAGGACGAGTTGCAGGTGCTTCCCACCAAGCTCGGTTTCGTGGGCAAGAAATGGAAGAATGTGCAGGTGTTTGCCGACGATGCTTCAGGGCAGTGGCAGATCAACAACACCAAAAAGCTACCCGCTGAGATGACGTGCCAGCCACGTGGTGGATTTGTACTTGTCATCAGATAAAACCAACAACACCAGAACAATGAAGATAACTATCAACCAACTGACTTTAACCCTCCTCCTGTCACTGGCGTTCCATGCGCAGGCACTGGGGCAGACGGCTCGTCCGGAGCCCTGCAGTCCGGTACCTACGGAGAACCAGCTGCGGTGGCAAGACATGGAGATGTATGCCTTTATCCATTACTCGCTCAACACGTATACCGACCAGGAATGGGGCTTCGGCAATGAAGACCCGAAACTCTTTAATCCCTCCGATCTTGACTGTCGCCAGTGGGCACGCGTCTGTAAGCAGGCCGGCATGCGCGGCATCATCTTTACCGCCAAGCACCACTGCGGATTCTGCATGTGGCCGTCGAAATACACAGAATATTCGGTCAAGAACTCGCCGTGGAAGAACGGTCAGGGCGACGTGGTGCGCGAACTGGCAGAGGCCTGCCGTGAGGAGGGCTTGGCGTTTGCCGTCTACCTGTCGCCATGGGACCGTAACCACCCCGAATACGGGCGTCCGGCATACGTGACCTACTTCCGCAACCAGTTGCGCGAACTGCTGACGGAATACGGTGACATGTTCGAGGTGTGGTTCGACGGAGCCAATGGTGGCGACGGTTGGTATGGCGGAGCCAACGAGGTGCGCAAAATTGACCGCACCACCTACTATGAATGGCCCGAGACGTACCGCATGATACACCAACTGCAACCCAAGTGCCTCATCTGGAACGACGGCAGCGACCGCGGCGATTTGCGCTGGGTGGGCACTGAGGCCGGCAACATTGGTGAGACAAACTGGAGTCTGCTGAACCACGACGGCGAAGTGCCTTACGAGCAGCTGCACTACGGATTGGAAGACGGCAACGTGTGGTGTCCGGGCGAGACGAACACGAGCATCCGTCCGGGCTGGTTCTATCATGACACAGAGAACGAGAACGTGAAGAGTCTGTCGAAACTGATGGACACCTATTATAAATCGGTGGGTCGCAACTCGTGCCTACTACTCAACTTCCCCATTGCTCCCAACGGACGCATCCATCCGACAGACTCGTTGCGTGGCATCGCGTTCAAGAAGATGATTGACGAGGTGTTCAAGACCGATTTGGCGAAGAAAACTGACATCAAGAAGCAGGGAAAGGAAACTATCATCACCTTCAAGAAACCCACGACGTTCAACCGCTTCCTCATAGAGGAGGATATCCGCTACGGTCAGCGCGTAAAAAAGTTCTCGCTGGAGGCTGAGGTGAACGGCCAGTGGATGCCCCTGAAGGATATGCTCGCAGACAAGGGCGACGGACTGACCACTATCGGTCATCGTCGCATCATCTGCTTCCCCACCGTTAAGGCTACCCGTCTGCGCTTTACCATCCTCGATGCCAAGTGCGCCCCCGTCATCAAGCGCACCTCCGTCTATCTGGCCCCAGACATCACACAGGACACACCCGATGCTGGCGAGAAGCATGCCTCCGACTACTACATCTTCTTCGGTGCAGACAAGGTGATGTTCGTAACCCTCAATGACGAGGCGAATGTCACAGGATTCCGCTATCTGCCGCCACAGGATTCGAAGGAGGGCATCGTCACCCACTACCGTATCGCCGCCAGCACAGACTGGAACCACTGGGAGACAATGGGCGAGGGCGAATTCTCGAACATCGTGAATAATCCCATCTGGCAGACCATCCGTTGCAAGCCCACCCGAGCTAAGATCATCCGCGTGGAGGGTTTGCGCCTGGCACAGGGCAGTCGTATGGGATATAGCGATGTAGAAGTAATAACACAAAAATAAAAACAAAAAAATGCGCAAACTGTTTTTCTTCTTAATAATTTTAGGTTTGTGTGCAGGCACGCAGGCCCAAACGCAAATGCTTTTTGACAGCGGGTGGCAGTTCACACGTAATGGTAAGACCATCACCGTCAACTTGCCCCACGACTGGGATATCTACGAGGGACCCAATCCTGATACGGGTGCTACGGGCACTGGCGGTGGCTGGTATCCGGGCGGCAAGGGCGAATATCGCAAGACATTCAAGACACCTGCTGCCGACATCGTGAAACTCCATTTCGAGGGCGTCTACCAAAAAGCCGAAGTCTTTGTCAACGGACAGAAAGCCGGACAACATGCCTATGGCTATACACCGTTCACAGTAGATATCACACCATATCTGAAACAAACCTCAAATCTCAAACCTCAAACCTCAAATCCCAATGAGGTCGTTGTCAAGGTTGACAATTCGCAGCAACCCAATTGCCGCTGGTACTCAGGCTCGGGCATCTACCGCCATGTGTGGCTTCAGACCATGCCCTCGCTGCACATTGCCGAGAACGGTGTGTTTGTTACCACGCAGGAGATATCAGCCGACAGAGCAATGATGAGAGTGGAAGTAACGGTAGCTAACGAATCAGACCAAGACAGAAATGCCACGATAGTTGTGGGTAGCGGACAAATGATGGCTACTGTTCCCGCTCATCAAACCAAAACAGTAACAACAACCTACACGGTACGTAAGCCAAGGCTGTGGTCACCAGACGACCCTTATCTCTACGAAGCGAAGGTTGAGCTGAAAGAGAAAGGAACATCCATAGACCAGCAGTGTACACGTTTCGGCATCCGCTCGCTTGCGTTCGATGCAGAGAAAGGCTTTATACTTAATGGACAGAAGTTGCTCATAAACGGTGCCTGCGTACATCACGACGATGGTGTGCTGGGCGCTATGGCTTTCGACGCTGCCGAGATACGTAAGGTAAGACAGATGAAGGAGGCCGGATTCAACTTGATACGCACCAGCCACAACCCCACAACACGCGCTTTCCTCGATGCCTGCGACTCGCTTGGTATGCTGGTCATCGGCGAAGCCTTCGACGGGTGGCGCACGGCTAAGACGCCATACGATTACTCTACACTGATCGACTCGTGTTATCGCGAAGACATACATGCCATGGTGAAGCGCGACCGTAACCATCCCTGCATCATCTGTTGGAGCATTGGCAACGAGGTGATAGAACGTAAGGATATTCGTGTCATCACCACCGCCCGACAGCTGAAGCAGGCTATTCTAGAGGCAGACAGCACACGTCCCGTAACCGAGGCACTCTGTGCTTGGGACAGCGATTGGGAAATCTACGACCCACATGCCGAGGTGCTCGACGTGGTAGGCTACAATTACATGATACATAAGCACGCCAGCGACCACCAGCGCGACCCGATGCGAGTGATGTGGCAGACGGAGAGTTTCCCACGCGACGCTTTCAAAAACTGGGCACTGGTGCAGGATTACCCATACATAATAGGCGATATCGTATGGACAGGACTCGACTATTTGGGAGAATCGGGCATTGGTCGATACTACTATGAGGGCGAACGACCGGGCGAGCACTATGTCGATGGCGGACAGCCCGACTGGCACGGTGCATACTGTGGCGATGTAGACATCACGGGGTGGCGCAAGCCCATCAGTCACTATAGAGAGATGTTATGGAGCCTCACCCCCGACCCCTCTCCAAAGGGCGAGGGGAGTGTGTACCTCGCCGTGAAGGAACCCGATGGCTATCGTGGCAAAATCCGCGAGACATCGTGGAGCGTATGGCCCACGTGGAGATCGTGGAACTGGCCAGGTTGGGAAGGCAAACCTATTGAAGTTGAGGTCTACACGAAAGCACCCGAAGTTAAACTATATCTCAACAACAAGTTTATAGGCAGCAAAGTTGTAAACCGCTCAACGGAGTTCAAGGCTGTATTCACCATGCCTTACGAACCAGGAATGCTGCGTGCAGAGACAGGCGGAAGAGCGACGGTTCTCGCCACTGCTGGCAAACCTGCACGTCTGCGGCTCACCCCCGACCGTCGCATCATCACTGCCGATGGTCAGGACTTAGCATTCGTCACTGTCGAGGTGATGGATAAGAACGGCAACGTCTGTCCTGATGCCACCATCCCCTGTGAGGCTATCGTGAAAGGACAGGGACAGCTTTTGGCATTTGCCTCTGCCGACCTGAAGGACTGCGAGCCATACACTTCGCCTAAGGTTATTACTTGGAAGGGCCGTGCCTTGCTGGTCGTACGCAGCACAGAAAAGAAAGGCAACATACAGATTAGCATCAAGAGTAATCTACCAACATCAACAATCACTATTAATAGTAAGTAATGAAAAGAATCATCCTTGTATATGCCTTGATATTGGCAATAACAGCACAGGGTCAGACACACGATTGGGAGAACCCCGCCGTGCTGGGTATCAACAAACTGCCGTATCATGCCACGTTGCAGTTGCCCTCGAAACAAAAGGAGTGTAAGGAAATCATTTCGCTCGACGGGCAATGGCTGTTCCAATGGTCGAAAGACCCGGAATCGCGTCCTGCCGATTTCTATCGTGAGGACTATGACGTGAGCGGGTGGGACAAGATTACGGTGCCAGGCTGCTGGCAGACGCAAGGCTTCGGCAAACCCATCTACGTCAACATGCAGTATCCCTTCCACCGCGACAAACCCAGTGTGACGGGAGAGCCCAACAAAGACTGGTATGCCTACGACCACCGCAACCCCGTAGGATCGTATGTCACCTTCTTCGACGCTACGAAGGAGATGCTATCGAAAAACCTCATCCTGCACTTCGGTGGCGTCCATTCCGCCTTCTACGTATGGATTAACGGCAAGAAGGTGGGCTACAGCCAGAACTCGATGTCGCCTGCCGAATTCGACGTGACGAAATACGTCCGTGAGGGCCGCAACCGACTTGCTGTCGAGGTGTATCGCTGGAGCGACGGCTCGTATCTGGAGTGTCAGGACATGTGGCGCCTCAGCGGCATCTTCCGCAGCGTGCAGCTGTGGGTGCGCCCGCTGGTGCATATCGCCGACTACAAGGTGGAAGCTGTGCCCAACAGCGACTTCTCGCAAGCTCAGGGCACTGCGGTTATTGCCGTTTGTAACACGGGTAAGAAGGCTGTCAAGGACATCAAGCCCGTCTTGAAAATCGATGGTGGGATGATGGAGGGATTCGTGAAAAGGCTGGCTGCTGGCGACACCACGCATGTAAAGATCTCATTCACGATAGACAAGCCACGCCTGTGGTCGGCAGAGAAACCGAATCTCTATCCCGTCAGCATAGAACTGAAGACCACGCCTGTAGAGGAGGTCTTCGAACACTTCGACTATCACCTCGGCGTGAAGCGCGTGGAGTGCGTCGGTGAGGTATTCAAGATAAACGGCAAAAACGTCAAGTTGCGTGGCGTGAACCGCCACGACCACCATCCTCTGACAGGTCGCTATGTGGATGATGCCACCTACGAAAAGGACATCGCATTGATGAAGCAGGCCAATATCAACTTCCTGCGTACCTCGCACTATCCCGACCGTGAATACCTCTACGAACTGTGCGACCGCTGGGGTATCTACGTGATGGACGAGGCCAATCAGGAGAGTCACGGTTATGGCTATGCGAATAAAGTAATGGGCGAAGACCCTGCATGGAAAGACGCCCACGTAGACCGTGCCGTCAGCCTTGTTCAGCGCGACAAGAATCATCCTAGCGTCATCTTCTGGAGTCTGGGCAACGAGGGTGGTGTTGGTCCCAACCTGAAGGCCATGCGCGATGCCGTTATGGCTCTGGATACCATCGCCCTACCCTTCTGCGACACCGACCGCAGCCAGAGCGACATCTACGACGATGGTTATCTCTCGCCTGCCAAGCTCGAGACAGAGGCCAAGAAAATCAGCGACCGTCCGTTTATGATGCGCGAATATGCCCACGCCATGGGTAACTCGATGGGTAACTTCCAAGAGTACTGGGATGTCATCTACAACGACAGTAGCATCTGCGGCGCAGCTATCTGGGACTGGGTTGATCAAGGATTGTACAAAGTGGAAAATGGCAAAACGTATTTTGCCTACGGAGGTGACTTCGGCGACCAACCCAACGACGGTGCCTTCTGCATCAACGGACTTATCAATCCCGATCGCAAGTCTCATCCGCACTACTACGAGGTACAGCACGTCTATCAGCCGCTGACATTTGTACTTGAAAACGACAAAATCCGCATCATCAATCGCGACTGTTTCACCAATCCCAGCGAATATGAGTACTACTACACGCTAGCTCGCAATGGCGAAGTGGCTGGCGGCGGACTGCTAGAGCTAAAGGGCGACTACATCAAACTGCCCTATTATCCTGACGACAACGAAGTGACGATGACCATAGAAGCCCGCTTGAAAGAGGACAAGCCATGGGCAAAGGCTGGCTTTGTCGTTGCCAGCGAGCAGTTTATCCTCAGAGAATACATCTTCCCTTGGGGTGACTCAACTGCTGCAAAGGTCGCAGCCAAAAATATCACCATCACCGGAAATGCCCTCACCTCTTGGTTGATTGATGGTCATGAGATGCTGAAGGCCCCGCTGGAGCCTTACTTTTGGAAGCCAGAGAACGACAATCAGCATGCCGCTCATTTTGCTCAGCGCACTGCCGTTTGGAAGAATGCCACCGACGTGACCGTGAAATATACCGTCATCGATGAACGTAGCATACGGGTAGACGTGGACTACCAGCCCACTGGAACCAATAAACCCGTCATGCCAAAGTTCGGTATGCGTATGCGCCTGCCAGCTGACTTCAGCAATATCGAGTATTACGGCCGAGGCCCATGGGAGAACTATCCTGACCGTAAGCGCAGTGCCTTCCTCGGACGCTACAAGATGCCACTAAGCGAGTTTGAGACGGAGTATGTCCACCCGCAGGACAACGGTAACCGCTGTGATGTGCGCTGGTTCGAGATATCATCAGGAAAATCCGGAATGTCCGGATTATCCGGAATGTCCAGCATGTCCCCGAAGAAGCTCCGCATCAGCGGCTATCAGCCCCTCTGCATCCGTGCCTGGGACTACGGCGAAGAAGATCTTGAAGGTGCCCAGCACCCCCACGAGATAAACCGCGGACGCTTTGTCAATCTGAACATCGACTTAAACATTCACGGTGTAGGTGGTATCGACACCTGGGGTCAGCGCACACTACCCCAGTACACCATTGACGGCAACAAGCCCTACCACTATAGTTTTATCTTGGAGTGGGAGAAGTAAAGCCCGTTTGATAACCTCTGCTTAAAAAAAAGTACATTTTACTTTGTATTATGCACTCTTTTTCGTACCTTTGCAGAGATTTAACAACATGTAGAATTATTAACTTTGAATTATAACATGATGAAGAAAGTATTGTTTTTTCTCTTGCTGATGGTTGCCCTGCCTTCTATGGCCCAGACCAAGGTGTTTGGATACTTGAGCTACGAAGCTGCCATGCAGTCGATGCCGGAATATGCCACCTATCAGGCTAATATGCAGGAGCTGCGCGAAAAATATGAGGCTGAGCAGAAGCGTGTTGAGAACGAGTTCAACAAGAAGTACGAGGAATTCCTGGACGGACAGGCCAACTTCCCCAAGACCATTCTGCAGAAGCGCCAGAGTGAACTGCAGTCTATGCTCGACAACAACATTGCCTTCAAGAATGAGAGCAAGAAACTACTGTGCAAGGCTGACTGCGAGGCAAAGGCTCCGCTGAAGGACAAATTGCAGGCTGCGCTGGCTCAGATCGGACAGGAACGCGGCTACATCATCATCATCAATACGGATGTGAACGCAACACCCTGGTTCAACACCAGCATGGGTGAAGACATCACCGAGGCTGTGAAGGCCATACTCAACAAGTAAATGCTCAGCAAAGCGCCAGGACCAATCGGCATCTTCGACAGCGGATATGGCGGACTGACCATTCTGCATGGCATCCGGCAGCTGTTACCCCAATACGACTATCTCTATTTGGGCGACAATGCCCGTACGCCCTACGGTCCACGCTCGTTTGAAATTGTATACGAGTTTACCCTTCAGGCTGTCACCCGCCTGTTTGAGATGGGGTGCCATCTCGTTATCCTAGGGTGCAATACGGCATCGGCAAAGGCTTTGCGCAGCATACAGCAAAATGATTTACCCAAGCTCGACGCAGAACGTCGGGTCTTGGGTATTATTCGTCCTACGGCAGAAGTGATAGGATCGCTCACCACATCGCGTCATATCGGTATCTTTGCCACAGAGGGTACCATCAAGAGTGAGTCCTACAAGCTGGAGATACAGAAACTATTTCCTGACATTCAGGTGTCGGGTGTGGCATGTCCCTTCTGGGTGCCACTGGTGGAATATAATGAGGCCGACTCGCCTGGTGCCGACTACTTCGTCAAGAAGTATATCGACCAGTTGGTACGTCAGGATCCAGATATCGACACCGTCATCTTAGGTTGTACGCACTACCCGCTCCTACTGCCTAAGATTCATAAGTACATTCCACGTGGCATCCGCATTGTGTCGCAAGGCGAATACGTGGCAGAATCGCTCCAAAACTATTTTGAACGTCATCCCGAAATAGAACAGCGCTGTTCAAAGGGAGGCCAAAGCCATTATCTCACAACTGAAAACCCCGATAAGTTCAAGGAACAGGCTCAGCTGTTTCTCCGTGAACCTATCGAGGTTGAGAATGTTACATTAGGATAGTTTGTCGGGTACCGTCGTAGGTTACCGTCTTGCTAGTACCATCTGGAAGTACGATGGTGAACTGGCGTGACTGGAGCATACCAGGATACTCACCCTTGCGATTGCCAATCGTGAGCGTGCGGCTCTTGTTGTTCCAATGGAAGGCGATGGTGGCGTAGGTACCCTTTTCATAGTTATAGTTGTCGCCCTCGTCCTCATAGAGTGTGAACTCACCATCAGAACCTGGATAAACACGAATCTCAAGATTATCCCATGCTTTCTCACCAACGTACTGCATCTCCGGGCCCATAGGCAGGATGCTGCCGGCACGGACGAACATCGGTACTCGGTTGAAGGATGTCTCAAGAGTGACGTTCTGTCCACCCTTGTACTGCTTGTTGGTCCAGAAGTCATACCAGATAGCACCCTTCGGCAAATATTTCGTTGCTGTCTTAGTGGCGTTCCAATCAATTGTCAATTGTCCATTATCAATTGTCAATTGCTTTTTGTTCCACCCTGTCATGGCATCTTCACGGATGACCTTTTCCTCCGTATACTGCGGATCGAGGATGGGAGCAGCCAGAATGCTACGGCCAAAGAGGAACTCATCGGTCATGTCCCACACCTTCTTATCAGCAGCGAAATCAGCAAACAGCGGACGCATATAACTGTCGTTAGCGGAAGTAACCTGCCATGCCGTACTATATAAATAAGGTAGCAGGCGATAGCGCAGGCGAATCGTCTGTTCAATGGCATCGTAGACGGGCTCGCCCTTTTTGCCAAACTGCCATATCTCACGAGGAGCATCGGCACCATGACTGCGGAAGACAGGACAGAACAAACCATATTGCATCCATCGTACATAGAGCTCCTGGAACTGAGGATTGCGGGGTGCAGAGGCAGGACCCTTCGTGTTGTAAGAACCGCAGAAGAAGCCGCCGATGTCGGTATTGAAGTTAGGATTACCCGTCAGCGAGAAGCTGAGTCCGGCTGGAACCTGCTTGCGTAGCATATCCCATGAAGAAGCGACATCACCACTCCACATGTTGGAGCCATAATGCTGCTGTCCGGCATACGAGGAGCGCGTCATGATAAAGATGCGCTTGCCTCGGTCATCCTTACGCTGAGACTGGTAGATACCACGGACTGTCTCCAGTGGGAAGGCATTACGCTGTGAGCGCCATGTGCCACCATATACCTTGTGCTCATAATCTGACTCGCGAGGATTGAAGAAATCAGGATCAGTAGAGTCCATCCACCAGGCATCCGTACCATAATCGTAGAGACGTTTCAGATGATTCCAATAAATGGCACGAGCCGCAGGACTAAAGGCATCGTAGACCTTAACACCTGAGGGATAGTCCTTACGTGGAGGCCATATATGAGAAAGGCCACTCTGAGGCCACGTTTCGAAAGGCATGAGCAGTCCCTGCTCGTCCAGTTCACGATACTGTTGCGTCTGAGGTCCGAAGCTTGCCCAGATGCTGATCATGAAATGGGCGTGTTTCTGGTGAACATTCTTAATCATCTGCGGACCATTCACAAAATCTTCTGAGAGGAAGTCCATAGCATTCCACAGATAATTGGAACCCCAGTACTGCCAGTCCTGGATGATACCGTCGAGAGGAACTTGCAAGGCGCGATACTGGTCGACAATTCCTTCTGTCTCGGCTGCTGTCTTATAACGCTCCTTTGACTGCCAATAGCCATATGTCCACAGGGGAAACATGGGAACGTCACCTGTCAAATGGCGCATCTCAGCAATCACACCGTCGGCACCACCGCCATACATGAAATAATAGTCAATACCCTTGCCGGCCTCGGAGGTAAACGTCATACCATCAGGACCATCATCAAACTGGGTAGGCGAGTAGTTCTCCCAATAGATGCCCCAACCCTTGATGGACTGCAGCACGTTCTGGAAGTCCTCCAGATTAGACTGCTCCATGCGTTTGTGCTCACCACGACGGTTCATCTTACCGTTTTGGATAGTTCCCAGGCCATAGATGGCTTCGTCCTTGTCGAGTTTAAAAGTCTGGCTCACCTGCCAATCATCTATCGTCTTCCTGATCAGACTCCAGCCATCCTCACGAAGCAGCACCTGTCCCTTTGCCGTTAGGAACGTCAGGTTGCCCTGTGCATCCTGACGGACGGTCAGTGCACTGCTTGAGTAACTATTATTCTTCTGAGCTACTGCCACCTGTTCCGGTTGCAGGGTCACCACCAGTGATTTTGTGGGTTGTCCCTTCACCACATGAACAATGGTAGGAGTCAGGAATTCAACCTTGACCTGCTGAGCCTTTGCGCTCAGGAAAGCAAGGGCTGACAATACGAATAGAAATGCAGACTTTTTCATCGAATCAAATAATTAGTTCATGACCACCACACCACCATTGCAAGGAATGGTCAGCGTGAGCTGTTGTTTCTTGTTCAGCTTCACCGTCTTGACAGAGCCATTCAGCTGAGCATCGTCGGCATACACCGTCAACTGGGTATCTTTAGCAAACATCGGCAAAGAGATGGTTTTCTTCAACGGCTGCTGCTCAGCATTGATGCCAGCTACAAACCACTTGTCGCCCGCACGGCGTGCAATAATGGCATACTTGCCTGGATAGCCGTCGATGAAGAGGACATCGTCCCATGTGGTAGGTACCATCTTCATAAAGTCGATAGCCCATGCGGGCGCATCCTCTAAGTTGTTGGGAGCCAAGGCAAAGTGCTGGACACTGCTCTGGAATAGGACGGCAGTGGCCAAGGCATAGACATCGCTGGTGCGACGATAGGTGCCGTGCTGATTATCAGTGCTGTAACGCTTGTTCAGGGCAGAGCCACCGAAGTCCATCGAAGCCACCGTGTTGCGGATAAAGGTATGCGTACAACCGTTCTTAGCCTCAGCGTCGCAGGCACCTTGTCCGAAACTCAGATTCTCTGATGCCAGCACAGCCTCAGACGCCACATAGTTAGGATACATACGTTCCCAACCGCGAGGCAGGGTGCAGCCATGGAAGATGCACTGCAGGCCAAACTCGTTGGCATCGGTCAGAATATCCTCGTAGAGCTGCATCATGACTTGCTTGTCACCACCGAAGAAGTCGACTTTAACACCTAAGATGCCATTGTCCTGCATCCATTTCATCTCCTTACGGCGTACTGACGAGCGGTCCATCTTATGGCGAGGTCCCTGAGGAGCGTCGTTCCAAGAACCGTTACTGTTATACCACAAGAACAGACCTACACCCTTCGACTTGGCATAACGGGAGAGTTCGGCGACGCGGTCGTAGCCTATCTGTGAGTCCCAATGGGCATCAACGAGTACTGAGCGATAGCCCAAAGCAGCAGAGAAGTCGATATACTCCTTCTGCTCGTTGTAGTTGCAGCTGCCGTCCATACGGATAATCCACGACCAAGTGCCCTTGCCATAAGTATACGTCTTGGAAGCCTTGTACTTCGGCTGCACCAAGTCATTAGCAACGGTTGTCTCAACGATGGGAGCCAACGTAGTACCAATAGTCATCGTGCGCCAAGGAGTCAGTGCTGGCAGTGAGACACTGGCAGTAGGCGTACACCAGCCATCCATCTCCTCCTTCTGAGGAAAGTCGATGCTGTATTTCGCACCGCCGTCGTTCTTCAGACAGCAACCGACATAATTACCGTCAGTACCTGTCTCAGAAATGATGACCCAACCGGCTGTCGTCTTGAAGAGGCAGGGGAAAGTATAGCCTTGCCCCCAACCGTTCTTTCCCATCTGATCGTCCCAGGTATAAGATGTCTCATAGCTGGGATAGGTACGAGCGAAACCACCCATGGGCTTCACCTGTGGACAGAGAAAGGTGGTGGTACCTTCTGGAAGTACGAAACTGCTGACCTCGCTCTCGACTACAGCACTGAACATATCCTTCTTCTGACCATAGATCTTATAACGATAAGCTACATCACGTCCCGTCACACGGAAGATGATGTCGAGAGCAGGCTTGCCCTGTTTTTCAAATTGACAGATGGCCTCTGTTGCCTCGTAGTTGACATGACTCTTCTTGATGGTCTTCAAGTTATACTCGTCCTTGATGGTACTCGTCTTGCAGTCCTTCAGTGTCAGTCCTTGCGACAGATTGCCGAAGTTCATGATCACACCCAGTGGAGAGCGCTCGATAAAGACTGTACCGTTGAGAGTTACCTGATAGGCGGGCTGGCCACCATCGTCACTCACCGTTACCTTCACACTGCCATCAGGGCTTACAACCTCTTTCTCGACAGCACCTGCTGTCATCGTCGCCAACAGCATCGCGGCGACACCCAAGAATAATTTCTTCATATCTTTTTTCATTAGTGGTTTCATAAGATGTTGCAAAGGTACGAAAAAATTATATGTCTTAGTCCTAATTTTGTATCACAAACTTTGGTAAATGTTCAAAAATTCGTACCTTTGCAGTCAGAATGATGCATTTATCGACATATTTCCCTATCACCAGCCCAACATTGATATTTTTTGTCGTGCTGATGATTATTCTGTTTGCCCCAATTATCATGGGTAAATTACGCATCCCGCACATCATCGGCATGGTATTGGCAGGTATGCTGATAGGTGAATATGGTCTGAATATCCTGGTAAGAGACTCGTCGTTTGAACTCTTTGGAAAGGTAGGTCTGCTTTACATTATGTTTCTGGCTGGACTAGAGATGGATATGGAGAGCGTAAAACGCAACTCCAAACGCTTCCTGATATTCGGACTACTAACGTGTCTCGTCCCCTTATTGATAACCTATTTTATGGCCATCTGGCTGTTGGATTATTCGCCGACAGTCTCGTTTCTGCTGGGGTGCATCATGGCATCCAATACGCTGATAGCCTATCCTATCATCAGCCGATATGGTCTGGGGCGCCACTCGAGTGTCATGCTCAGTGTGGGCTCGTCTATGATATCGCTATTCCTGGCACTGCTCATGTTAGCTGCACTAGCTGCATCCTATGGTGAAGATGTGGGCTTCGCTTTCTGGCTTATTTTCATTATTAAGTTTGCCGCTTTCTGTGCACTGAGTATTTGGCTCATTCCAAAGTTAGCCCGCTACTTCCTGCGTCGCTACTCCGACGCCGTGATGCAGTTTATCTTCGTACTGGCTGTCATGTTCCTGTCGGCTGCCCTATCGGAAGCAGTAGGTGTGGAAGGTATTGTGGGGGCCTTTATCTCTGGACTTATATTAAATAGGTATATCCCCAAAGTATCATCACTGATGAACAGAATCGAGTTTATTGGTAATGCCCTGTTCATCCCCTATTTCCTGATTGGTGTAGGCATGCTCATCAATATCGGTTCCTTGTTCAACGGCGTTCACATGTTGTGGGTTGTCTTCCTTATTGCCTTCTTCGGTACGTTCGGAAAAGCCGTTGCAGCTTATCTGAGCAGTCTGTTGTTCCGTCTGTCTAAGTCGGACGGTCACATGATGTTCGGACTGACATGTGCCCATGCTGCCGGTGCTATCGCTATGGTCATGGTGGGCATGCGCCTGGAAGTTAGTCCTGGACAATATCTGGTCAACGACGAGATACTCAATGGTGTTGTCATCATGATTCTCATCACCTGTCTGATCAGTACAATGATGACGGAGCATGCTTCTCAGCAGATTATCCTGCAGGAGAAGGCTCACCTGAATCCTAGCACGGAGAAGAAGGACGACGAAAAGATTCTGCTTTGTGTAAAATATCCCGACATTGCTCCACAACTGCTGGAACTGGCTATCATGATGCGTAACCAAAAGCTGAATCGAGGGCTGGTAGCACTGAACGTTGTGTATGATGATGCCCGATCAACAGAAAACCGAGAGAGCGGATTGCGACTCTTAGAACATCTGGAGCAAAGGGCACTGGCAAGTGATGTGCATATGCAGACACAAGTACGTCTAGCTACCAATATCGCCAATGGTATCAAGCATGCCTTCCGGGAATTTGGCGCCTCGGAAATCATCATGGGCATGCACATCCATACCGATGTCAATCCGAAGTTCTGGGGCGAGTTTCTGCAGAGTCTTTACAATGGTCTGAACCGCCAGATCGTGCTGACACGCTTTGTGCAACCTCTGAATACCCTGCGACTGATACAGGTAGCAGTGCCATCCAGAGCAGAGTTTGAACCAGGTTTCCAACGCTGGCTGGAACGGCTGGCGCGCATGGCTGGTAATCTGGATTGCAGAATTCAGTTCCACGGACGTAACGAGTCGCTGGAACTGATTCGCGAATATATCAACAACCATCACTCCAGCGTAAGAGCGGAATATACCTTTATGGCACATTGGAATGAGCTGCCCCGATTGGCAGGTAATATCCATGGCGACCACATGTTTGTCGTTATCACTGCCCGTAAGGGTACTATTTCCTATAAGACCGCATTGGAACGACTGCCTAACGAGCTCATGCAGCACTTCTCGGGCAAGAATCTGATGATTATTTTCCCAGACCAGTATGGCACCGCGAAGGAGGAGAGCATGACCTTTACGGCTGCTCAGCATCAGGAGGAGAGCAGTGTTTATGATTATGTTTTAAGGAAGATAGAAAAAATGAGGAGTAGACTATGATTGAAATCAAGAATATTAGGAAAAGCTTCGGTTCGCTGGAGGTATTGCGTGGCATTGATCTGACTATCAACAAAGGCGAGGTGGTCAGCATTGTCGGACCCAGTGGTGCCGGTAAGACTACCCTGCTACAAATCATCGGAACGCTTGATAAGCCCGATACAGGAACGATATGTGTCGACAGCATCGATGTCACTACCCTCTCACAAAAGAAATTGAGCGATTTCCGCAACGAGCACATTGGATTTGTGTTTCAGTTTCATCAGCTACTTCCCGAATTTACGGCTATTGAGAATGTCATGATTCCCGCCTACATTGCAGGAGTCAGCAATAAAGAGGCACGAAAGCGCGCAGAGGACCTGCTGGGATTTATGGGGCTGACTGAACGGGCACACCATAAGCCCAACGAGCTCAGCGGCGGTGAGAAACAGCGCGTGGCTGTGGCTCGCGCACTGATCAACAACCCTGCCGTTATCCTGGCTGATGAGCCCAGTGGTTCGTTGGATTCCAAGAATAAGGAGGAACTGCATCAGCTGTTTTTCGATCTGAGAGATCAGTTCGGGCAGACCTTTGTCATCGTAACTCACGACGAGAGTCTGGCTCAGCTCACTGATAGAACAATCCACATGCGTGATGGCATACTAGAAAATCTAGAGAGCCAGGACAGTCAGGAAAAAACAGAAGAAGTCAATGATTAAACTGGGCGATTACAACACGCTGCGCATTGTCAAGCGCGTAGACTTCGGCCTCTACTTGGACGGAGGTGATGAAGGTGAAATCCTGTTACCCTCTCGTTATGTGCCAGAAGATGCCAAGATAGGAGACCAACTAGAGGTATTCATCTATCTTGACCAGGACGAAAAAATCATAGCCACCACATTGAAACCACTGGCTAAGGTTGGTGAATTTGCATGGTTGGAATGTGCCTGGACCAATGAATATGGAGCCTTTCTGAACTGGGGATTGATGAAAGACCTGTTCTGTCCCTTCCGTGAACAAAAACAGCGCATGGTGAAAGGGCAACGCTATTACGTTTATGTGATGGAAGACGAGAAGACACACCGGCTGATGGCTACCGCCAAGGTAGAACGCTACCAGAAACACAATGGCTATGAACGGGCTCTCGACTTCAGCGACGAACTGCTGCGCTATCTGCAAGAGCATGATGGCCATTGTGACTTAGGTGACAAGAGTCCGTCGGAAGCTATTGCCGAACGCTTTGGTGTTTCCAAGAAAATATACAAAAAAGCAGTCGGCGACTTATACCGACGCCGACTGATAACTATTACGGAAGAGGGGATTACCCTCGTCTGATTCCACTCTTTAGTCTTTTGACTGCAAACGCAAGGCCAGTGCTACATTGTAGTTCTTGCTGCCCGTAATTCTGGTCTTCAATTTCAACACGCAACGGGTGTCCTTGAAGGCAATATCGATAGCTGTATTGTCAGACAGGAATTTGTTACCCATCTCACTATCCTTCAGTTTGATCCTCAACTGGGTCTTCTCACTGTTAGCCCACGACCACTGAGCCGCATCACTGGGTCTGTTGGAGTAATTGAAAACTATCAAGCCGTTCCTGTCAACTACTACTTCGCTGATGTTACGATTGAGTTCTGCCAACTCATTGGCAGTCAGACCGGCACCTTGTTCATTGGCGTAATCTGCCATCTCTTTCAGGTTACCATTATCAAACTCCCTGAACACCGCTTGTTTACCATCCTCCTGATACTCAATGGTTACACCAAGGATGGTCCAAGTACGACACAAATAGGCCTCTATGTCATCGCTGGTCGCCGTCTTGTTTTCCTGAGCACTAACTGCTTCATTACCCGTTGAGTAGTTGCACTGCTGACCGCCTTCCAGTTCGATGGTCACATTGATAATTAACTGAACGGTTGATGTCCCTCTAGTAGGAGCCATTGCAGAAGTCACCTTCTGGATAGTACCGTTCTCCAACGTATAGGTATTGCCACTGATAGAGGTGATCTTATAGGTCTTGAAGGTCTTTCCACCATCCAGTTCAAAGACAGCCTGGCCAGACTCGGTTATATTAACACCAGTCATGGCAGGTGCACCAGGAACGCTGGTTGTGATATTATCAGCCTCTGTCTTAGGAATAGTGTAGGCAACAGCCTCACTCTCATACTTAGGAGTTGGAAGCGTAGGCGTATAGTTTTCGGTGGCATTATCATCGTCACTGCTACATGCCACATTGGCAAAAGCTACAAAAGCAGCCATAGTCATATAAAAGATATTCTTTTTCATATTCTTTCTATTTGATGGATGTAAATAATCTCTTGAAATAACAAATTAGAGGATACGACCACTGAGGCGTACGCTAAGTACTGGCAAAACGATGAATTTCGACATCTTGTCGATAGCATCGTTAATGTCCTTGTTACCATTGTCTTGCTCCGTCAACTTCCTATACGACACATCGCCGAAGTCGTCCTTGACATTGGTATAGAGGCCTGGCTTGCCCCAGAACTGTACCCCAAGATCAACAGATACGCCAATACGCTTCTTAGGGATGGCACGTCCGAAACCAAGGCCAATGTACGGCTTAAAGCCATTTACTTTAGCATCAAGATTGATGTTACCATTGCTGTCGGAAGCAATCTTGTAGTTGCCATGCTGTATGCCAGCCTTGCCCCATTCATAGCTCTGCAGGAATTGTCCTTTATTATAGACAGAAATAATGGCTTGTTTGCCGATAAAGGCACCGGCAGTCACACGGAACGAACTCTTCTTGAAAGGATAGAAGTCGAACAGCAACTTAAAATCTGTAATATTCACCTTTCCCTCGATGTCGATTTTCCCGTTATCGTTCAGGATAAACGACTTGCTGTCAGTGCCTGGGTTGATGTCTGTCTTGTACTTAATCTTGGGCCAGATAGACATACCGGCACGAACGGCAAACATATCACCGATAGGTGCTGCCAAGTCGAAGCCAATACCATCAGTACCTGCTGACACACCAATGCCAAGATGATTAAAAAGATTCTTGTCTTTTTGAGCTTCATTACTCTGGGCTAAAGAGTGCCCCAGTCCGAAAACAGCCAACGTACATACTAAGAATAGTTTCCTCATAAGCAAAATGTTTTAGTGTTTGTAATTTAAACTTTTTGCAAAGATAGTTAAAAAAAGAATATGTTCCAAACTTTTCGAAGAGAAATTTGGAACATATATCATAAATTATCAACAATTCCTTAGAACTCTGCTGATTTCGGAGTACGTGGGAAGGGGATGACGTCACGGATGTTCTGCATACCTGTTACAAACAGGATGAGGCGCTCGAAACCGAGACCAAAACCGGCATGAGGACATGAGCCCCAACGGCGGGTGTCGATATACCACCAAAGGTGGGTCTGGTCCATCTCGCGGCGATTGATCTCGCCCATCAGCTTGTCGTAGCTCTCCTCACGAACAGAACCACCGATAATCTCACCAATCTGTGGGAAGAGAACGTCGGTACCCTGCATGGTAGGACCAGGGGCAACGGCGCCCTTGTAACCAATGGAGCCTGGCTCCCCTCCTTCGGAGGGGCTGGGGGAGGCTTCATTCTGCTTCATATAGAATGACTTGAAGGCACGTGGATAGTCGGTCATAATGACTGGCTTCTTGAAGTGCTCCTCAACGAGGTAACGCTCGTGCTCAGAGGCAAGGTCGTCGCCCCACTGGCATGGGAACTCGAACTTCTTGCCGTTCTTGATAGCCTCCTGAAGGATGTTGATACCCTCGGTGTAAGGCAGACGAACGAAGGTTTCCTTCAGTACGCCCTGCAGACGCTCAATCAGGGTCTTATCAATCATCTTGTTGAGGAACTCGAGATCGTCCTTACAGTTGTCGAGAGCCCAACGAACGCAGTACTTGATGAAGTCTTCCTCAAGGTCCATCAGCTCTTCCTGATCGAGGAAAGCAACCTCGGGCTCTACCATCCAGAACTCGGCCAGGTGGCGAGGGGTGTTGCTGTTCTCAGCGCGAAAAGTGGGACCGAAGGTGTAGATGGCTCCGAGTGCGGTAGCACCGAGCTCACCCTCGAGCTGACCAGACACGGTGAGTGATGTCTGCTCGCCGAAGAAATCGTCGTCGTAGATGATCTTGCCCTGCTCGTCCTTCTTCAGGTCGTAGAGGTTCTTGGTGGTTACCTGGAACATGTTTCCGGCACCCTCGCAGTCGCTGGCAGTGATGAGTGGGGTGTGGAAGTAGAAGAATCCGTGCTCGTGGAAATAAGTGTGGATAGCCATTGCCATGTTGTGGCGGATGCGCATAACGGCTCCAAAGGTATTGGTACGCAGACGCATGTGGGCGTTCTTACGCATCACCTCGAAGCTCTGACCCTTCTTCTGCATGGGGTAGTCGTTGCCACACAGGCCGTAAACCTCGAGACGAGTGGCCTGAATCTCTGACGACTGGCCTGCGCCCTGACTCTCTACCAGGATACCCTCAGCAGCGATGCAGGCACCAGTGGTTATCTGCTTGAGTGTTTCTTCGTTGAACTTAGTAGGATCGACCACAATCTGAACGTTGTTGATGGTTGATCCATCGTTGAGGGCGATGAAGTCGACTGCCTTAGAGCTGCGGTGCGTGCGCACCCAACCTTTTACGCAGACTTCCTTGCCATATTCTGTGCTCTTGAGCACATCGATAATCTTAGTACGTTTCATCATTATCAATTGTCAATTATCAATTGTCAATTATATTTTACTCATAAGCGCCCATGCGCAGACGGTCAACCTCTTCCTCGGTCAAGTAGCGCCAGTCACCACGACGAACATTTTTCTTGGTCAATCCGGCAAACTGTACGCGGTCAAGCTTAACAACACGATAACCCATGCTCTCGAAGATACGGCGCACAATGCGGTTCTTACCGCTGTGAATCTCGATACCTACCTGCTTCTTATCTTTCTCGTCAGCATACTCAATGGCATCGGCCTTGATCTCGCCATCCTCCAACTGAATGCCTTCTGCAATCTGCTGCATATCGTGAGCTGTAACTGCTTTGTCCAGATGAACGTGATAGATCTTCTTCTTCAGGAACTTAGGATGGGTGAGCTTAGAAGCCAAATCGCCATCGTTGGTCAACAACAGCACACCAGTGGTGTTGCGGTCCAGGCGACCAACAGGATAGATACGCTCAGGACATGCATCCTTTACCAGATCCATCACTGTCTTACGCTGCTGAGGATCATCGCTGGTAGTCACATAATCCTTAGGCTTGTTCAACAGTACATAAACCTTCTTCTCCATGCTTACGGGCTGATCGTGGAACTTCACCTCATCAGTGCGCAGCACCTTGGTACCCAACTCGGTAACCACCTCGCCGTTGACAGTAACGACACCTGCCTGGATAAACTCATCAGCCTCACGACGGCTGCATACACCGGCATTAGCCAGATACTTATTCAGACGGATAGGCTCATTGGGATCGAAGTTCTCCTCCTTATATTCTATACGCTTCTTCAGTGAATACTTTGCATTGGGATCGTAAGGACGCTGCTTCTTCTTTTTGGGAGCAAAGCCACCCTGAGGACGTCCCTGATAGCCGCCCTGCTGATAACCACCACCGCGAGGCTGGAATCCACCACGGGGCTGATAGCCGCCGTGAGGCTGGTAACCGCCTTCCTGAGGCTGTCCATACTGGGGACGGGGACGATAGCCACCCTGCTGGCGGGGCTGATAACCACCTTCCTGCTGCTGTCCATACTGGGGACGGGGACGATAGCCACCCTGCTGGCGGGGCTGATAGCCACCCTCCTGATTATAATTGTTACGTGGACGATAGCTGCTGCGCTGAGGAGCCTGGCTCTGCAACCCTGCGCCAAAGCCCTCAGGACGGAAGCCACCTTCATCCTGGTTCTGATAGCGATTGTAGCCACCCTGGTTGTAGGGGCGTGTCTGCTGGTGAATACGTGGACGTGGTGAGCGTCCTGCACGATACTGATAACCACCTTCCTGGTTGGTTGTACTCTGCTGCTCTTGGGCAGTCTGTTCTTCGTTTTTCTTTTCGTTCTCGAATTCCATAATTGTTGTTTGTTTTTTAGTAGAGAGCCTCACGGCTCCCGTTTGTGTTGATATTATTCCTTTTTTTTCTTTATTTCGTTATTCCGTTATTCCGTGATTCCGGCATTCCGATATTATACTCCCGTATAATTGCTGGGCGTAATAGCCATCAATTCCTCTTTGATTGCATCGCTGACATCCAGACCTTGAATAAACTCATGGATGGTCTCTTCCGTCATTTTCTGATTAGTACGGGTCAGTGCTTTCAATGCCTCATAAGGATGGGGATAAGCCTCGCGACGCAGAATGGTCTGAATAGCTTCAGCCACCACAGCCCACGTATTATTGAGGTCGTCCTGCAACTTCTCTTCGTTCAGAATCAACTTACGCAGACCTTTCAGTGTGCTCTGGATAGCAATCAGCGCATGACCCATAGGCACACCGACATTACGCAGTACAGTAGAGTCGGTCAAGTCACGCTGCAGACGACTGACAGGCAATTTCTGTGCCAAAAATCCCAGCACGGCATTGGCCATGCCCATGTTACCCTCTGAATTCTCAAAATCGATGGGGTTGACCTTGTGAGGCATAGCACTGCTGCCTACCTCACCAGCCTTGATCTTCTGCTTGAAGTATTCCATAGAGATATACATCCAGAAATCGCGGTCCAAGTCGATGATAATCGTATTAATACGACGCATGGCATCGAAGATAGCACCCAACCAGTCGTAGTTGCTAATCTGCGTTGTCCACTGCTCGCGCTCCAGTCCCAGCTTCTCACTGACGAAGCTGTTGCCAAACTCACGCCAGTCATACTGGGGATAAGCCACATGATGGGCGTTATAATTACCTGTAGCGCCACCAAACTTAGCTGTAATTGGTGTATCCTTCAGTGCACGCAACTGCTCTTCCAAACGATAGACAAAGACCATCACCTCCTTGCCCAGACGGGTTGGAGAAGCAGGCTGTCCGTGAGTCTTGGCCAGCATCGGCACCTGTTTCCACTGTTCAGCATAGTCGTTCAACTGCTCAATCAGCTCCTCTACCATCGGACAATACACCTCTTCCAAGGCCTCCTTGATACTCAAAGGCACACTGGTATTGTTGATATCCTGTGAGGTCAGTCCGAAGTGAATGAACTCTTTGGCCTGAACGGGGAAACCGTCCAGAGCATCAATCTTCTCCTTGATAAAATACTCGACTGCCTTGACATCATGATTCGTGGTCTGCTCGATTTCCTTCACTCGGGCAGCATCCTTTTCTGTAAAATTGCGGTAAATGTCGCGCAATGGTTCAAACAGGCTATGGTCGAAATTCTCTAATTGTGGCAGAGGCAACTCGCACAGCATAATGAAATACTCAATCTCCACACGTACCCTGTAGCGAATCAATGCATACTCCGAGAAGTATTCTGCCAGTTTTTCAGTCTTGTTTCTGTAGCGGCCATCTATAGGCGAGATGGCTGTTAACACGTCTAATTCCATGACTTTCTCTTAATACCTTATTATTATATATAGCTATACATTATCTCAATGAGACTGCAAAAGTACACAAAAAAATCCGAACCGCCAAGCGATTCGGACATTTTTTTGTGGGCGTTGACGGATTCGAACCGCCGACCCTCTGCTTGTAAGGCAGATGCTCTAAACCAGCTGAGCTAAACGCCCTTACTTTTTGTAAGCGGGTGCAAAGGTACGGAGTTTTTCTGAAACCACCAAACTTTTGCCCCGCTTTTTTCTTAAAAAACCTTAAAGCTTATATAAATCGCTGGCTGCCATCAGTTCCACCTTCTTCTCAGCCAGTATTTTTTCACAGCTTTCCAGGTCGGTAGGACGGATAATGACATGTGCCACATCGCCATTGGCAAACGAATACATATACTCAATAAACACACCGGCTTCAGCCAGATACTTCATCACCTTAGCCAGCGAGCCACTGGTATTAGGACATACAAAGCCAATGACATCAGTAATCTTCACCGCAAAATGGGCTGCCTTCAACACCTGATAAGCCTTATCAGGGTCGCTCACGATGCAACGCAGAATACCAAAGTCGCTGTTATCGGCGATACTCATGGCCGAGAGGTTGACACCAGCCTCGCCCAACACATCGGTAACCTCCGTGAGGCGTCCCGACTTATTCTCCAGGAAAATAGATAATTGTTTTGCTAACATAGTTTTTTTATTTTTCGTTATTTCGTTATTTCGATGTTTCGATATTTCGTGATTTCGATATTTCGTGATTTCGAATTACAGCTTGCGATTATCAATGACACGCTTGGCCTTTCCTTCCGAGCGTTCAATGCTCTTAGGTTCTACCAACTTCACCTTGAAGCCGAGACCGATAACGCTACGCAGTTCGCCTTCCAGTTTCTTCTGAAGTCCCACCATCGTGGCCATATCGTCGGTGAAGTATTCTTCCTTCACCTCTACCTTCAGTTCTGAGGTATCGGTGTTGTTCACACGATCTACCGTCAACAGGAAGTGAGGCTCATACTCCTGCAGTCTCAGGATGACATCCTCAATCTGCGATGGGAATACGTTGACACCACGAATGATGAGCATATCGTCGCAACGGCCCAAGATGCGATCCATTCTGACAAACGTACGTCCACACTGGCACTTCTCATAATGCAGAGCAGTCAGGTCGTGGGTACGGTAGCGCAGCAGCGGCATACCTTCTTTTGTCAGATGCGTAAAGGTCAGCTCACCAAAGGCACCTTCAGGCATGGGCTCGCCAGTTTCCGGATTCAGAATCTCAGGATAGAAATAGTCCTCGTTCAGGTGCGTACCGCACTGGAGCTCGCACTCATAACCTACGCCAGGGCCTGCAATCTCCGACAGTCCGTAGATATCGTATGCCTTAATGCCCAAGCTCTCTTCCAGCTTCTTGCGCATCTTCTCAGTCCAAGGCTCAGCACCAAACACGCCGACCTTCAGTTTGAACTCGTCGCGAGGATACTCACACTCCTTCATGGCCTCGCCTAAGAACATTGCGTAGCTGGGGGTACAGCAAAGAATAGTCGTACCAAAGTCATGCATCAGCGTCATCTGCTTCTGGGTGTTACCTGATGAGATGGGAATGACTGATGCGCCAATGTTGGTAGCTCCGTCGTGTGCACCAAGACCTCCGGTAAAGAGGCCATAGCCGTAGGCCACCTGAAAGATATCGTCCTTCGTAGCGCCATAAGCGGTAAAGGCGCGTGAGATAGCCTCGCTCCACATAGCCAGGTCTTTTCTCGTATAGAGCACAACCACAGGCTTACCCGTGGTACCACTGGAAGCATGGATTCTGACAATCTGCGACATAGGTACGGCAGCCAGTCCGAAAGGATAGTTGTCGCGCAGGTCGAGCTTGTTGGTAAAGGGCAACTTGGTGATGTCGTCTATCGACTTGATGTCGCCAGGCTCGAGTCCCATCTCTTGAAATTTCTTACGGTAGAATGGCGTGTTGTGGTAAACATACTCTGCCATCTTCTTCAGGCGGATACTCTGGATCTCGCGCAACTGCTCGCGATCCATACACTCCATGGATTCATTCCAAATCATTGTCTTCTTTCTTTTTTGTGTTAGTTATTGTCAATGTTATTATTCTCTTGTTCCTGCTCAGCATTCTTGCTGTCCAGCTGCTCCTGCAGACGAGCATTCTCCTCCAGCAAGTCGTTCACCTGGGCGTTCAGCGCATCCACCTCACTTTGTGTCAGCGCGTTAATCGACTCCATGTCGGGAGCCAGATCCCATTTGCAGCGGCCCAGCTTATAGGTCAGTCCTACTTCCACCGTCCACTGGTTCTTAAACTTACTGTCACTCAGCCCCATCGTGCGGGCATCCCATCGGTTACATCCTGCTTCCAGATTAGCAGTAAAGCGCTTGTTGATACGGAACGTGTTCAACAGACCGTAGCTCCACTGGATTCCGTTCTTGTTCACCGACATATCACGGAACAGACCGGCACCGGCATAGGGAATGACATTCCATATCCTGCGTTCGTTATACCCTATCACCATATTGGTCACGTTCAGCATCACCTGTTCGCTCAGCGACAAGTATTTGTCGCGCTTGTCCTGCCCACCGTACTTGTTCATCTGTCCGATGTTCAGCTTAGTGCGCAGTCCGATGCCTGGTGTAAACCATTTGCCAACAGCCAGTGCCTCACCCCTCGTTGTGCCAGCCAACTGTATTTCCCAGTTAGCCCAAAACGAGTTGGTCACCACGCTGTGCTTGTTACCTGGCTCCGTCACCTCTTCTTCCTGAGCGGCGGCTGTTATCGTCATGCTGACCAGTGCCAGCAACATCATCCATTTCTTCATTTTCTCCTATGCTTTCGTTTCTTTGATGCAAAGTTACGCATTAATTCGCAATTAGCCAAGTGTTTCAGAAGAAAAATGCAGAAAACAGAGTTCCCACCGATATCTTCTATCATGTGTTTCGAACTTGGAAACAAAGTATTTCGCACTTCGAAACAAAGTGTTTTCTACCGCAAAACAAAGTGTTTTGAATTTCGGAACACTTCCAAAACACTTTTGGGACAAGGCATAAAAAAGGGGATATACGAATGCATATCCCCTTTTCATTAAATATAGATAAGTACTAATTACTTAACCACCACCTTCTTACCGTTGTGGATATAGATACCCTTCTCGGTAGGAGTGCTGATGCGCTGACCGTTGATAGTGTACCATGTACCATCAGCCTTCAGAGCGTCAACAGACTTGATAGCTGTTACATCGCTGCCGTAAACCTTCTCGAACTCAGCGATAGCTGCCTCAACGCGCAGAGTTGCTTCATCAATCTCCTCTTGATAGTAAGAGTTCAGATAAGGAGCGTTCTCGTTGTAAGCACCAGCCAACTTCTCGATAGCCTCGTCAGCGGCAGGAGCAGACTGCCAATCAGCCTGTGCACCGTCGAGCAGAGCAGCAGCCTTTTGCAGAGCATTCTGCAGACCAGTAATCTGTGGAATCTGATACCAGCGTGGGTCACCGATCTGCTTAGTAGCCTGACGGCAAACACCGAGGGTGAAGTCACCAGTCATTGTACCATCAGAAGCCCAAAGCTTACGGAACATTGGTGCGCCATAAACAGTATTGGTCATTACGTCGTCCTTAATCTTTGTTGCTTCTGTTGCAGCAACGTCCTGACCATCGTATGTGAACGAGCTGTTGTCAACAATCCAGTTAGAGTTGTCGCCCTTCTGACCTTTGTTAAGTCCTGCAAGGAACTGTCCGCTCTTACCGCTGTTAACGATAATACAATTCTTAACCTCGTAGGTCATCCATTTCTGACTGTCTTTTCTGCGAGTAGATGTTGTCTTACCCTTACAGATATTATACAGCGTTGAGTTCTCAATAGTTGTCTTCTGTTCAGTACCACCTAACTGATCTACTGAACTTCCGCTCTGTGAAGAATAGAAGCCACCATTCTGCCAAGTTGTAGCATCGTCTGCATAGAGTGTAGAACCGCTAACGGTCAAGTTCTTGGTATTACCGCCACCATTGAAGTTGAAGATGGTCTTATTAGAGGCGCCCTTGATAGCAATAATACTCTTGTTGAGAGTCACGTTCTCAAACAGGTACTGAGTCTTGTTACAATCGAACAGGTTCTGACTCAAATTATCAACATTGATTTCGTTAAGTTCTACATTACCAACTTGGTAAGCAGTAACACTACCAACAGCAGTTCCTGCAACGCTTGGATACTTACTCATCTGAATCATAGGAGTTGTCAGGCCAGAAGCATCAATGTTTGCACCCTTACCGTTGATAATAACGTCACCATAAGCAATGATAGGCTTACTAATTGTATAGCTACCCTTAGCGAGGTTAATGGTCAGAGTCTTTGGATTCGTATTCTTACCGCTTCTTGCCTTGGCAATAGCTGCGTTAATATCACCACCTGCAGACACACTAACCTTGATGTTCAGAGTGCTTGGCTTAACCGTAATCTCGATAGGCTGGAACTGAACAGTCTCATTACCTTCCTTATCAACATAGAAACCTACAGAAGCAAGCACGTCGCATACGAGGCCCTCTTCAATATTCTTACTAAACTGATTATAACCAGCAGCCGTGATGGTACCTCTCTTAACTGTGAAGTTAGATTTATTGATTTCTGACAATGTCACATTTTCTATCTTATAGACTCTGTTCACATTATCCTTATTATTGAAAACCTTCAGAGAATTAGCCTTTGTATACAGATCTTCCTCAGCAACAGGAGCAGCATCCGTCATAGCAAGTTCCTCCTGAGGAACAATCTCGAACAAGCCATTATAGATGCTAACCTGACCCTTCCAGTCTGGCTTGATAGTCTTACCTACCTCAAGAGCAGCCGTCTTAGAGCCGTCCTTGTCGTAAATCAATCCATAACCAGAATTATCCATGATATATACATAGGCAGAATTGTTCTTCATCACCTTAGCTACAACAATAGCCTCTGCGTTATACACGAACTCTTCCTTATCTGCCTTCTTGGCAGCAGTAGCAATATCGGTATAAGTATTCACCTCAACACTGGTAACTGTAATGTCATTAGCATTAATGATAAGCTGATTCTTCTTAAGCTTTTCAGCCAATTCCTCAGTCAAAGGAATTCTTAATGGTGAAGGACCATCATACATACTGCCATAGAATTGGTCTCCATCATTCCAAGAAGTTCTCAACTGAACGTTCGGAACAGCTTCACCTCTATCGAAGTAGATTTCAAGAGCTTTTCCAACTTCTGCACCAGCGGTCTGGAAGAGAGCACCGCCAACATTTACCTGAGTCCAAGTCAATGCTTGTTTACCAACCCAAACAGAATTATCTGAACCAGAGTATACGCCCTTCTCCAAGACAAGTTTGTTTGCAGAGAAGCCTGTACCACGGATCTGCATACCTTTCTCATGAATTATCTGAGCCAAGATACCAGAGATCACAAAGGTCACCTCTGTCTGACCTTCAGCAAGAGCCTGTCCAAAGCCAAGATCGGTCCATGAACCATCTTCAATTCTGGCTTGTGCCTGCCAGTTCCACTGAGTGGCACCCGCTGGAACATCAGAAATAGAGAGATGTAACACATCACCAACCTCAATAACACCTGTTTGATCAGCTGGCAATACGGCAGCAGGCTGACCCCAACCTACAGCAACAGGAGTAGCACTGCTCCAAAGAGTCATCTGCTGTCTTAATGCGATAGTCCAACGAGGATCGCCAGGAGCCTTCTCAAGTGCCTTCTCTGCCTCATAAGCTAAAGTGCCATTGAAGTCACCCTTGGCTGCATCAGTAAACATTACGAGGCCTGCGATGCTATTTTGAACGGGCTCATCAGCATCTCCTGTTGATTCTGCTGCGCTAGTGTCAGCACCGTCAAAGTTAAACACATTACCATCTATAGTCCAAATGGGATTAGCACCGTTAGAACCACCATTGACACCCTTTACCACCTGACCACTCTTACCGCAGTTTACGAAGATATTGTTCTTCAGTGTGAATGCTAACCATTTCTGGTTAGATTGACGATGAGTGAAGAAATTCTTAGACTTTGCAAGATTATACAGGATTGAGTTCTCAATTGTGAATGTCTGAACCGTTACACCAGGAGCTTCCGTTCCCTTCTGTGCACTCTGAGATGTATAAAGTGAATTTTTGGTAGCCTCAGGAGCATAAATAGTAGAATTAAGAATGTTGAAGTTCTCGGCTACACTACCTTTACGGAAGTCAAATTCAAATCCATTAGTGGAAGCAATCTCTATTACACAGTTATCAATGGTGAATACCTTGTAAAGGAAGTTCTTTCTTGCACTTGCAAAGACGCCCTTCTTCACGCCCTTGATGTTGGCATCCTTAATGATAATGCTGCCTTCCTGCCACTCGGCAAGATCTCCTGCAGGAGTAGTAATCATAGCAGCCTCCAATGCAGAAGCATCAATTGTTGCACCGTTACCATTGATAATAATACCTGCAGAAGCTACCAGAGGCTGGCTGATGGTATAAGCGCCATCTTTCTCCAGATTGATAGTAACCTTCTTAATGCCTTCAATACCATCTACGGCAGCATTGTAAGCAGTAAAAATATCACCAGGTGCTGGAGAAATGGTTATGAATCCACGCAACACTTTCAAATCAGTGATACATGTTCCTGTATTACCCTTACGACCAATGTAAAGCTTATCCGCATTTTCTGTCAAAGTAAAGGTCTGAGCAACAGGGTCATCAGCAGAACTTCTGCTGTTGATAAAGTTCTCTGTTGTCCAGATAGCATCACCTGCAGGATCGGCATAAAAAGCAATAGCAGCGTTCTTAGTGTCTGCATTGTTGTAAACACCTGCAATAGAAATCACATCACCCTTCTTGAAACCACCTTCAGTCTCGAGTAATGCATAAAAATACTCAGTATCAGTATATTTGAATGACTTGCCAAACTGGATACAGTCAACAGCATCAGTATTGTTATGAATCTTAACGGTGTTGTATTTCACCTGCCCATCAGTAGAGGACTTAATAGTGATACCTGTCTTTGCTGTTGGGAAGTCAATGATTGCTCCTTCGGCAAGCTGTGGACCAGGAGCGGGATCGTCACCACCAGCACCAAATGTTATCTTAATAGAGCAAATACGAATCTGGCCTGAAGCTTTATTGTTGGTGATAACAATCGTACTTGCAGAACCTGTCCAAATTGTTCCAGAAAGAGTACCTGCACTGAAATTACCGGCTTCAGCCACATATTCGCCGTCAAACAAGAACACGACTTCTGTAATAGGCTTAGCAGCAGGTGCTGTAATCGTCATCGTGTTGTTCTTGTAAATACGAACAGCAGAACCTGTGTTGTAATACTTGGGAGGGTTAGTATTACCCCCATCTGCGAAAGCCAATTGAATGTCTCCCCACTTCAAGTCGCTAGCAGACAACGTCGTCATGTCTGTTGTACTACTCCACTTTTCTGGGAAGTTAATCATGACCTCATCAGCAAACGCCCCTCCTATAAAGCACAGGAGCAGTGTCCATAAAGATAGAAATCTTTTCATACTCATTTTGTTTTTAAGTTAATATTAATTATTTAGTGATTCTTTCGTCTTAGTACACCTTATTATATATATGCACAAATCGCCCGTTTTACAACGGACATTGTACAATTCGATGCAAATTTAAGGAATTTTATTGAAACCTGCAAGAAAAAAGCAGACTTTTTTTTAAATACTCCGTACTTAATGGGAAATAAGGATGACATTACGGCTCTCTGCCAGAGAGGTTACGGCTAACTGCCGAAGAGCTAACGGCTCTCTGAGGGTGAGCCGTATGGTCTCTAAAAGTTCCCAGCGTGGGAACAAAATATTCCCACCGTGGGAATAAAATGTTCCCAGGGTGGGAATAAATAGTGGGGAACCAGAGGATTAGAAGATAGTATAGGTGAAACGAGCGTTAAGGACGGGGAATACCTTGATGCCACTTATCAGGTCGACATAATCGCCCACCTTGCCTCCGATATCCTTGACGTCCTTAGCCAGATCGATACCCTCGTGGGTAATGATTGACGGTGTGCCGCCCCAGAACATCAGACCTGCATCGAACGACACATGAAACTTGTCGTTGTTCTTCAGCAAACGGCCTCCATAGCCGAAGCCGAGATAGGGCTTGAAGCTGTTGACGCGCACCTTGGCACTAACCATACTACGATTGTCGGGCTCCATATAATAAGGATCGCCAGCCTTATACACCACATTGCCTTCTTCATCCACGATGTCGTGAGCAAAATTGCCCACATGGATACCCATGCGACCATAACCCAGCAGACGGTTAGCAATGTCTTCATCCAGGCTGACACCATAAGGTATCTGAACCGGATTGCCTTCGTCGTCATAATCATTGGCATAGCCTGTAACGATCAAGGGCTCTGGATCACCGTAAATCACCTGCTGTGCATGGTCATAGAGATGGTTATACATACCTACGGCGAAGAGCGAAGGAGCATCCTCGATAGCATTAACGGCAGTAGCAATAGCAGAAGGGCCCCAATGGAAGCCAGCCGTCACATGCCAGTGCTTATTGCGGAAGGGGAAAACATCGACCAGCAGCTTGAAGTTCCACATAGTGGGTTTGCCTTTCATTATCACGGTGCCGTCGACATCGTAACCCGTCAGGTTCTTCATGGTTTCAACCAACTTGTCGAACTTCGTCACCAGGATATTGCCATTGTCATCGCCATTAAAGGTCTGAATGTCGAAATGCAGGTCCTGCTCAAAGCGAGGCATCGCCTCAAAACCTGTGCGCAACTTTACATGGTTGCCGATATTCGTCGACAAGTCGAGACCTACACCAGTAGTTCCCAACGTAACGCCTAAGTCCAGATGGTTAAAGGCATTGAATGTCTTCTTCGCCTCCTGAGCTTGAAGCGTGGTAGCCAGAAGGCCGAGGATAATCGTATAGAGTAGTCGTTTCATCTTAATTTTCAAATCACTTCAGCACAACCTTGCGCTTATTTTATCACAACCTTGCGACCATTCACAATGTAGACGCCACGAGAGAGACCCTCTGTGGTATCAGCAATGCGCTGACCTTTCAAGTTATAAACACCCTTCTGCTTCACCTGAGGATCCATCTCAATCGTGCTGATACCAGCAACATAGTCCTCCTCAGTGATCACCGTCAAGGTGGGATAAGTATGTGTGTGCTGCTTTAAGTATGACTCCATATCCACATAAGCCTTGTTCGCAGGAATATAGCTGATGTTCACATCGCTATTGGTAAACACCAGTTTGCCATCGATGACAGCAAGCATACGCATGGTCGTCTTATTATAAGGAGTTACCTTACGGTATTTATCGGCTGTAGGGTTACAGAAATAGACTCCTTTCAGATAATTAGTAGAGCCAGGTGAACCAACTGAGGTTGAGGCGATCAATTCCACCTTGTTATTAATAACCTCCTTATTAGCACAACGCACCAATACTGGAGTTGCATCAGGCACCTCCGTCAGCTCCTTCAGGATAGCATAGCCATTCTCCACCTTACTAACCCAGTAAGCTTTCATACCTTCACCTGGCTTCCAGGGGAAGTGAGCATACATGGTGGTCCAATAGTAGCTGTCAGCCTGCACCTCGGGCTTGATACCCAGATACTGACCTGCCTCTTGGGTAACAGGTATGATATTCCAATATCTACGTTCGAAATCGACAGCAGGGAAACCGTAATCGTAGTTAATATCCCATTTGCTGAAATCGCTGATGTATCTTGTAGCAGTCATTCCCGTACTCGACACCTTGCCATAGAGGGTGTAGGTACCAATGGCTCCATATTTCTTTTCTTTATCAGTAGTCTGCTTACTCAAACGGTCGATATTCAAATAATAACCCGTTTTCCCGTATAAGTCCATACCTCCACCCTTCAGGTTCCACTTGTTACCACCTACCGACTCGAAATAACAAAGCGTTGCAGGATTCCAAGCAACATTGTCTTCAAAGTCATCGTTTGTCGATCCCTCAAGCATTTTGATGGATTCCAAATCAGCCGTATTGGCACCTATACTGGCATAATCGCCCACAATACTGATATAGCGCTTAGTATTGTAGTTCTGCACACGATAATAGCCTGAGCCATTCAACTGAGCAAAGGCAGCGAGTGGCAACAATAGTGTGCAGATAGATAAAAAGAACTTTTTCATGTTGGGTTTCATAAAAAGTCCGACCTACATCAGAGCAAAGAACAGTGATGTAAGGTCGGACAAAGAGTTATTCATTGAGCTATGACTGCTCGCTGATGATTAGTCAGCGATACAGATAGCTACACGGTTCTCAACATTCACAGCAAATGGCTGAACGGTGTCACCCTTGAAGTCAGTCTTGATGCGAGAAGCAGCAATCTTGTACTTCTTAACCAGGGCGTTCTTAACAGACTCAGCACGACGCTGTGAGAGCGAACGGTTGATCTTGGCATTACCTGTGCCCTTATCAGCATAACCAGTGATCTCAACAGTTGCGTTGGGGTTAGCCTGCAGGTACTCAGCAACTTCCTTAACCTTGTTCTGCTCACCCTTTGGAATGATGACGCTAGAAATGGTGAAGAATACGTCACGACGGAATGGCTCCTTCTTAGCCTCAAAGGCGCGAGTGGGCTCAATCTGCTGTGGAACGGGCTTCTCAACGATGCGCTCGATAACCTTCTCAACCACCTTCTCAACAGGCTTTGGAGCCTCGATGGTGCGAGTGCTGTAACGGCTGCCCAGGTCGATCTTCACACCTACCAGTGCGTTGAAGTACCAGTCCCAGTTGCCAGCCTTCTTACCATTGTAGCGGTCGCTCAGCGTGTTTGCATTAACTTCCAAACCAAGGCTAACGTTCTCTGCTACACGGAAGTCAGCAGCAACACCAGCGCGGCCATACATGCGAACCTTAGTGCCTTCCCATACATACTCAGTATTCTGGTTGCCACCAAGAGTATAAGGATAGTTAGCAGCCAACAGGTTTACATTATCCCAGTTCTTCTCCTTATCCATGCCCCAACCAATGTTAGCGCCCACTCCAGCGAATACGCTGAAGTTGAAGATGCGGTTAGGATTGAAGCCACAGAAGAGGTTAGACAGGTTGAATGTAGCGTCCAAACCAGGAGCAACATAGTTCCACTTCCACTTGGTTGTGCCACCAGGGAGAGCTACGAACTGATTAGTTGCTGCATTCCAGTAGTTACCACTAGCGAAATCAATACCTGCACGGCTCTGCCAAGCGTTAACAGCCAGACGAAGACCGAAGACAGGAGTGAACTGACGACCTACAGCTACCTGTACGTTGGGAGAGATAAGATCCTTGAAATCGATCTCACCTAAAGTGTACTGAGCACCACCCTGAATCTGGAGATACCAATAAGGATTGTGGTCATACACAGTCTTGGGGTACTGCTCCTGAGCCGATGCGCTCAGCACACCAGCCAAAAGCAGGCAAGACATTAAAATTTTCTTGATTTTCATAACCTTATATTATTTTTCTTGTTTTTAATTCCAGTTATCAATTCTCTTACTTAACCACCAGATAGAACTTCTTACCGGCAATCTTTCCGTAGTAGTCGAGAGCTGTGTAGGTGAGCTCAAAGACAGTACCAGCAGCTGCGTCAGCAGGAACCTGCATCAGGCCAAGAGCGTGAACACCCTCAAGAACCTCAGTAGACAGACCTGTGTTAGCAGCCTTCATCAGAGCCTTAGCAGCATCATCACCACCCTTAGCAGACTTACCAGCTGCCCAAACGTTAGAAACAGCGATGTGCTTCTTGTAAGCAGGAGCAACAGTCTCCAAAGTCAGAGTGGTGGGCTGCAAAGCAATAACAGAACCAGCCTTAACTGCAGTTGGAGCAAGACTACTACGGCTGATAGTGGTCAGCTTGTGGTTGCCATCATAGCTCAGCAGGATAGGCTGCAGGAAGCGGTTAGGATCGCTCAGATAGTCCAGAGCCTTGTTGCCATAACCATTCAGACGAGTAATCAGCTTGTTGATGCGAGCAACGTAGCCGTTGACATAGTCTGACAAAGATACAGCAATGTTAATACCCATATCATTGATAGCCTTCTCAACCTGCTCCTTGATCTTTTTATCAATATTATTGATGTTAGGAACCTGAGTATTAAAGCCAGCAAGAGTAGCATTTACCTGCTGAGAGATACCTAAAAGTAATTGATAAGTATAATCAGTCAAATCAAGGTATACAAAACCATTTACATCATCATTCCAATTATACAGATATACATTATTTCCAATTGCATAGAAACTATCTGAGCCAAGGCTGTTTCCATACTGGTCTTTTACAAGATAGATACCTGTGGTCTGATATGTTCCATCAGGATTTGTCAGAGGATTGCCAGCATCATCACAAGCAATCAGTTCGAACTTACCATCATAATTCCACTGGACATAGAGACCATTAGTCTGAGTATGTCCATTCAACTGGAACTCACGAACCTCAATAGGAACAATATACTTTGCAGTTGGATCAGGCTCAGGGAACTCCAAATTAGAAATGTTAATACCCAATTGGATGTTCAGATCCAGCTTCAAGTTCTCAGTGATGATATCATAGATTTCCTGATCGATACGACGACCATCGATGTACTTAATGAACTGGCGCTGACCGAAGTTGAAGGTTGGGAGAGTGCTGAATCCAAGAGGAGAAACAGCAACAGCTGCGATGTTGAAGTCAGAAGAAACTACACGATGACCTGTGGTATCCTGCCACTCAGCCTGCATAGCCAGACGAGGAGCGATATCGCTGCTGTTTGCATAGATCTTAGCAGCCAATTGAGCGAGGTCGCTAACGATAGAGCCACGGCTAACAGTGTGGTTGTTCTTAATCTCAGAAGCCAAAGACTTAGCATCGTTAATCAGATTCTTAACAGGCTCCTTGAAGTCTCTCAAGTTGATATTAACCTTCAGATCCTTAACATCCTCTGGCTCAATCTTAGCCTGCAGCTCATAGAAGCCCTTGTCAGCAAGCTTCTCAATAGTAGTACCACGAGTATAGCCGAATGTAAGCACCTTCTCAGATGGCTTCAGAGGAGACAGTGTAACAGGAACCTCTTCGTTGGTGTTACCAGACTGACGGAGGAAGAAATCAGTACCCTCGAAATCGAGGTTACCAGGATTAACAGTTACATAAAGTGTACCAGCATTATCATCAGCCTTGCTGATAGTAAGGCCCTTCTTTGTAACATCCTTAGGCAGACCACCGTTTGCAGCAATCAGCTCGAAGTCATCCTCGTCGTAAAGAGCCTCGTTGTTTACATAATAACCACCATCGCAAGAGGGGAATGTCACATCCTTATCAACAGCACCATAGAATGCAGCGAGCACGTTGCTGGTGGTGTTGGTAGGCATTGACAAAGTACCGAATACAGGATTGTAAGTACCGTTGATGTTGATACCAGTAATCTGTTTCTTGAAAGTACCGAGCAGGTTATCTACATCGCGGTGTACAGAATCGAAGACGATTTCAGTACCCTTGATCATATCGTCAAGAGTCTTGATTTCCATCTGGCCACCCTGCAGATACTTGTCGTGGAAGATCTTTGCAGCCTTGAGGTTCAGGAAGTCAGCAGCTTCATTCCATTTAGTAGAATCATTGCCAACAGTATTAGCGATCTTTTTCAGCTCCTGCATAGCATTCTGCCAATCGTCACCCCAACCAAGCAGTGCGTTATACAAAGTCCTGATAGAGTCGCTCTGGTTTCTGTTCCAACCGAAGAGCTTCGTAATAGAGTCGGTCTGAGTCTTGTTCCAAGAAAGAGCAGTTAAGATAAGGGTGTTGTTAGCCCAAATCTGCTTCCAAATAGGAGTCTGTCCTGGTTTGTCCTCACCAACACCATTCAGCACGTTCCAAATCTTAGCGTGCTCAGTAGAGCAGTTGGTCTGAAGGCAGTACTTCTGCATCTCTTGCTGCTGCCATTTCAAAGCCTCCTCAAGAGAAGTGTACTTTTCATTCAGTGCAGCATAATCATCACCCTCGTAGTCCTTACAAGACACGAAAGAACTCGTAGCAGTTACCATTGCAACTGCAAGGAGTAAGCCATAAATGATTTTCTTTTTCATTGAACTTAAAATTTAATTAGTATTGTAAAACTTATATGTTATTTAGTTTCTATCGTCTCTTCTTTCAGTTGATTTCACACAACACGACAAGGCATTATAAGCCTATAAATCGTTGCAAAGTTAGGAAATATTTCTTTAACTGACAAGAAAAAAACACTTTTTTTTATAAAAAAGCTAAAAAAAATACTACTTTTAGGGTATTTCCTATCCTAAAAGGCGGTCAATATCCTGCTCTGGAAAGATACTGAGGATAGATTTTCCGTCAGGCGTATGGTTGACATCCTTGCAAGAGAACAAATGATTGATGAGTGCGTCCATCTCATCATTGGAAAGCACCTGACCATAAGGAATAGCGGCATGACGGGCTAAAGAAAGGGCCAGATCGGACATGACGGGCAGCACATCGGAGGTCAGGCGGGCATGGCTGGCACCCTGTACTTGCTCTGACTCTGCCAACAAGTCGCGAATCAGGGAAATAGGGTCGAGACCTTCGATACCTGCCGGCACGCCAGCAACAGCATAGCTGGTGGGACCCAGAGGTGTCAAATCGAAGCCGACAGAAGTCAATGCCGACATCAAATCAGGCATCAGCGTAGCCTCTGCAGGTGTCAGTTCCAGTGTCTCAGGGAACAGCAGACGCTGACTCTGAGCAGGAGCACCTGTCATCTGTTGCAGGTAGCGCTCATAGCGGATGCGGACATCAGCCCGATGCTGGTCTATCACCATCAGTCCAGACTTCACCGTCGTCATGACGTAACGACCCTTGAACTGATAATGAAGAGGAGAGACCTCTGGTACTGAGGCAGAGGCGGCATCGGCAGGTTCTTCGAAGAGAGAAGGAGGAGCAGGAACATCTGCCTCTGAAGGAAGAGACTCATAAAGCCGCTGCCAGTCTTGTGAAGGTTTCTGGCGGAAGGGGTTATAGCTGGGCTGAGCATTAGTGGCTTTAGGCCATTGGCTATTAGACAACTGCGAAGGGCTATCAGCAGATGGATTATACACAGGGATATCCGGCTTGCCCTCTGTATCGAAATCAATCTGGGGAATCTCACAGAACTGACCCAAGGCATCACGGACACCAGCTACTAAGATCTGCCAGATAGGTTGCTCGTTCTCGAACTTGATTTCCGTCTTGGTAGGATGGATGTTGACATCTATCTCAGCAGGGTCCACTTCGAAATATATAAAATAAGGAACGTGCGTGCCCGCGAGAATCATTCTATCATAGGCCTGCTGCACTGCCTTGTGGAAGTAGGCATGCTTCATATAACGCCCATTGACAAAGAAATACTCATGGACACCTTTCTTCCTGGCTGTCTCCGGTTTTCCAACAAAACCAGAGATACGGCACAGGGCTGTCTCGACCTGAATTGGCAAGAGATCCTGACCATAGCGTCTGCCATAGATATCGCTGATACGCTGACGCAACGTACCGCTACGCAGATTCATGAGTTCTTGGCCATTGCTATGCAACGTGAAGTTAATGGAAGGATACACCAATACGATACGCTCGAAAGCCGTGAGGATATTATTCAACTCTGTAGCATTGGTCTTCAGGAACTTGCGGCGTGCAGGGACATTGAAGAAGAGATTGTTCACCATAAAGCTGCTGCCTAGAGAACAGGAGCACGGCTCCTGACTCTCGATTCTAGAACCGGAGAGCATCAAACAGGTACCCACTTCGTCTTCCGCTCGACGGGTACGCAGTTCTACCTGTGAAACGGCAGCGATAGACGGTAAGGCCTCGCCACGAAAACCCATCGTACGCAACGAGAACAGATCATCAGCCTGACGAATCTTCGATGTCGCATGACGTTCAAAAGCCAGACGGGCATCAGTCAGAGACATGCCACAACCATTGTCTATGACCTGAATAGAGGTGCGTCCGGCATCTACCACGAGTACATTGATAGTGGTGGCACCAGCATCCACAGCATTCTCAACCAGCTCCTTGATGACAGAAGCCGGACGCTGTATGACCTCACCAGCTGCTATCTGGTTGGCCACACTATCGGGAAGCAGTTGGATGATGTCGCTCATTCTTCTTTTTTCTTCTTGGGGCGATAGTTGAAGATGTCATCCTTGTTAAGCGGACGGACATCATCATACCACGCATATTTGGGAAGGAAATATTTGTCAGGAGGTATCTGCGTCATCGGATAGAGGGTACCTGAAGGCTTCTCCATCCATATCTTCTTCATCTTGCGATTCTCCAGAAACATTTTAAGCAATGGTGTCTCCGTATAGTTCAGACCAATCAGCGTGCTGTCAGATTCGTCGACAGGATAATAGACAATCAACACGTTGTCAATGGCCTGTGACTCACGTATCTCTCCCTTATGGAAGAAAGCCTTCATGTCTTTAGACTGTACCTGATTGAAATGAACAGAGTCGAACATCTGCTCAGTGGAGAAGGCATTACCAATAATATGGGCCCAATCAATGGTAGAGTCACGCATATAGACACGCATCTCGTCGCCAACAAGTTGTTGGTTCATGTTCCATAAAACAGGATCGTGATACATAGTCATACACGAATCCTTTGAATTATAGACCATCGAGTCGCAGACAGCCTGCACGTCGCGACGGTAAGCCCTTACCTTATTATATGCATGTATCTTACGGTAGACCGAGTCGGTACGGATATTGAAAGTAAAGATCTTAAACGTGTCGGCATGCATATACAGCGTATCCTTTTGCGAGAAATCATAGGCCACAGCGCGTTTGGTAGCCATCGCATATCCTGTGGAGTCGTTGTATTCCGCATAATCGCCCGTCATCATATTCTTATTAACAGAATCCGTGTAGATGACGTTATTATAGGCATAGTTTGTGCCTGTCTTGGCATTATGATAAACGCTGTCACCCACCATCGTCTTGCCGTTATTCTTCATGACTGAACGTCCGAAGAGCTCCGACTGTTCTGTCTTGGTATTATAATAGCCGTCCTCACTATAGATATGACTGCCAGAAGACGTGATATTCGAAGGTCCGACAATATGCGCCGTCGATGTCTTAGTATCATAATAAAGTGAATCGGTGGTCAGATAGAGATTTTTATCCTTCAGCCGAACGTCATAATAGAACATAGCCATCTTGGTATCAGTATGATACTCGCCCCAGTCGCTAGTCAGCACAGCAGTACCATCCACCAGTTTGCCCCCCTCGAAGAAATTACCAAAATTGTACATGCGGTCAAAGTCCAGCGAGTCAGTATAGAGCGTCGACTTACGGTGCTTCAAAATAACATTATGGCGGGCTTGAGCCAGTTGCTCATTACCGTCGTAATAGGCATAGTCACTCGTCAAGCGCAGTGTATCGCCCTGCTGCATCTTGACATGTCCCCATGCCCTGAAGGAGTTAGACTGCTCATAGAAATGGGCACTGTCGCAATAGAGGTTAGCACCCATATGGCGAAAATGGACATTGCCATGCAACACCTGGGCATCTCCATTGCGGTATTGATCGTAGTGCAGATTATCAGAGTGAACGAGATAGACACGTTTATCCTCTACCCTCGCCTTCTTGCGAGGGGCTCGTTTGCGTGCAGGCTGTAAAGCAAAAGCCGACAGCAACACGGCAAAAAGCATGACAAACAGAGAAGCCTTCTTCATTTCTCCTTCCTCTAACCTCTTACTTCACACATCTCAACGCACCCAACCTTCGTATTCGAAGTCACAGTCACGGTATTCGTCTTTGATACGAACATAAGTAGACTTGATACGCTTCACAAGCCAGTCATGGAGGATTTGCTGGCGACGCTTAGTCATCACGACATTCTTCATCACCTGGAAGTCCTCTGTAATTGTAGCCTTATGACCCTCTGTGCGCCCCTTCAGTTTCACGATAGCACACACCGTCTTACCACGATCATCAATCATCTGGAACGGTGCTGAAATACCACCAACCTGCAAGGTGTCAACGACACGAGCCACTTCAGAAGGCAGATCAGCTAATTTAAAGCGAGACGTACGCTGTCCCTCCTGAGTAACATTAAACATCAGACCATTGTTGTTGCGTGTATCCTTATCGTCGGAAATAATTGATGCACCCATATCAAAGGTGAATTTTCCATTGACGATGTCTTGGCGGATAGAGTCAAGGCGCTCCAACGACTTGGTGATGGCATCGTCGCTGATAACCGGCTTCCTCAGAATATGACGAACCTTGATCTTTTCGCCACGCTTATCTATCAGCTGAATGATATGGAAACCAAACTCAGACTCAACAATCTTCGACACTTTCTTAGGATCAGTCAAGCTAAATGCCACATTGGCAAATGCCGGATCGAGCATGCTACGGGCTGTATAGTCCAGTTCACCACCACGACGGGCCGTACCCGGATCTTCAGAATAGAGACGAGCCAGAGTCTGGAATGTCGATGTTCCCTTATTGATACGATCCGTAAATTCGCGCAACTCTTCTTTGACGCGATTAATCTCCTCTTGTTCAATACGTGGCTTCTGGGTTAATATCTGCACTTCTACCACCGTAGGCACGAAAGGCAGACTATCTTGTGGCATATCCTTGAAGAAGCGACGCACTTCAGCAGGTGACACCTTGATGTCCTTAACCAGTTTCTGTTGCATGCCCTGCACCATCTGACGCTCACGGTAAGAATCACGTAAGTCGGCACGGATCTGACTCATGCTCTTCTTGTAATACTCCTCCAGTTTCTCACGGGAACCAACCATGTTCACCATATTCTCTATATACTGCTCTACGCCCTGTGTGATTTCCGACTCCGTCACCTCTACACTATCGATGATAGCCTGATTCACATAAAGTTTCTGAACAGCTATCTGTTCTGGAATAGAACAGTCGGGATTACCATTGAAACGAAGTCCTTCCTGCTGTGCCTGTATGCGCATAGCCTCCACATCGGATTTAAGAATGGCCTCATCGCCTACCACCCAGATAACCTCGTCGACAATTGTTCCGAGCGAATCAGTCTGCGTCTTTCCCAAAGAGGCTAGCGAGACTAGCGAGACAAGTATAACTAGAAATCTTTTATTCATGCTTGTTGACTGTCTTTAATATTTCTTTATTGATGATGACAAGATACTTCTTACGAAGGTCTGCCACCCAATAACGTTCCATTTCGTCCTGAAGATCGGCAGTAACCAAACCACGCACGTCGGTATAATCCTGAGGTTTCTTCAGCATCTTACCATAGACGGCATCGATAGGAAAACCTTTCACACTATCTACCTGCACATCGGCTACCTTAAAGCACTCACGGTCGATGAGTTTGTTATCACCCTGTTTGAATAGGCCTTTCTCGGCACGGATACGTAACACAGAGTCATTATTGAAAGTGGTACGAAGGGCTTCGTTCCAATCTTCAAACTTCAGTTTCTTAATGCAATTAACGACGGCCTTGACATCCGACTGTTCCTTGACATGATAGGCAATACCTTTAAAACGAGGAGCATCCCACTGGTACTTCTTCTTGTTCTTCTTGAAGAAGGTAGCCAATGCTGCCTCATCCTTCGCAGCTTTATCCCAAATAGTGCTATTGCTGATCTCATAAAGCAATAAACCATCATGATACTCCTTGATGAGATAGCGCATCTCTGCATCAACGGCTGAAAGGGAGTCAGCACGCTGTTCCAGCAACTGTTCCTGCGTAACATCGGCACCGGCAGCCTTCGCCTGGGCAGACAGTTTGCGGTCAATAATGGCCTCACGGGCACCACGCTGTTCAAGGAATTTCATGATATTCTCATGATGGAATTCAAACGGCTCCAACTGTTTGCGTTCCTTCATCAATATGATATGCCAGCCATAAGGTGACAAGAAAGGCTTACTCATTTCACCGGGTTGGAGAGCGAAAGCAACATCCTCAAACTCCTTAACCATCTGGTGACGGCTAAACCAACCCAACATTCCACCACGGCGCGCTGATCCAGGGTCTTGGGATACCTGCTTAGCCAACGCCTCGAAATCTGCACCTGCCTTCAATGCTGTATAAACAGAGTCAATACGACGCTTGGCTTCACGCTGCTGTTCTTCAGTAGCCTTTTGCGGAATCAGCATTAGGATATGGCTCGCACTTACCAAACCATCTGGACCTATGCTCTCCTTCGTCTGGTTATAAACATTATGAGCCTCTTCCAACATGTCGGCATCCGTCACAAAAGTGGGGCGCACCTGCTGGTCACGATATTGGGCAAACTCCTGACGGAACGCCGTTGTCGTATCAATACGTGCATCCAAGGCAGCCTGCACTTTCAACTTATAGTTTATAAAGAGGTCGACATACTCTTCCACCGATTTCTTATCGATGACACCTTCGGTATTGTTCTTGTTGTAAGAATACTCGAACTCAGAACGAGGCACGTCAACCCCAGCAATCGTCATGATGATGGGGTCGGCATTAGACTGTGCATGTAACACAGTACATGGAACAACTGCCAAGCAGGCAGCAGCAATCAGTTTAATCATTGGGACGACTATAGTTTGGTGCTTCACTTGTGATGGTGATATCGTGCGGATGGCTCTCGTTGACACCGGCATTGGTGATGCGGGTGAACTTGGCATCGTGCAACTTCTCGATGGTAGGAGCACCGCAGTAGCCCATACCTGAGCGCAGGCCGCCCACCATCTGATAGATAACCTCCTGAACGGTTCCTTTGTAAGGTACGCGACCGGCGATACCCTCTGGAACAAGTTTCTTAACATCCTTGGTATCGGCCTGGAAGTAACGGTCCTTAGAACCGTGCTCCATAGCCTCGAGCGAGCCCATACCACGGTAAGACTTGAACTTACGACCGTTGTAGATGATGGTGTCGCCAGGACTCTCCTCGGTACCAGCAACCAGCGAGCCGATCATGACACAGCTACCACCGGCAGCCAGAGCCTTCACGATATCGCCAGAGTAACGCAGGCCACCATCGGCAATCAGAGGCACATTGGTACCCTTCAGGGCGCTGTAAACATCGTAAACAGCACTGAGCTGAGGCACACCAACACCGGCTACGACACGGGTGGTACAGATAGAGCCAGGACCAATACCTACCTTCACGGCATCAGCACCGTTCTCTACCAACATGCGGGCTGCATCGCCGGTAGCAATGTTACCTACTACGATATCAATATTGGGGAACGAAGCCTTAGCCTCGCAAAGCTTCTCAACAACACTCTTTGAGTGTCCGTGGGCAGTATCGATGACGATAGCATCGACACCGGCATTAACCAGTGCCTGCATACGATCAAGGGTATCGAAGGTAACGCCAACACCGGCAGCTACACGCAGACGACCCTTATCGTCCTTACAAGCCATGGGCTTATCCTTGGCCTTTGTAATATCCTTATAAGTAATCAAACCAATAAGACGGTTGTCCTTATCTACTACAGGCAACTTCTCGATCTTGTTCTCCTGCAGAATCTGTGCAGCAGCGGTCAAATCGGTCTGCTGATGGGTGGTTACCAGATTGTCCTTCGACATGATCTCCTCGACGGGACGATCCAAACGGCGCTCGAAGCGGAGGTCGCGGTTGGTAACAATACCTACCAGATGTCTGTCATCATCGACTACGGGGATACCACCAATGTGATACTCAGCCATAATATCAAGAGCCTGAGCTACGGTTGAACCCATAGGAATTGTGATAGGATCGTAGATCATACCATTCTCGGCACGCTTTACGATGGCAACCTCACGAGCCTGATTCTCAATCGACATGTTCTTATGGATAACACCGATACCACCTTCGCGAGCAATGGCAATAGCCATCTGACTCTCGGTAACGGTATCCATAGCTGCTGTAACGAAAGGTACATTCAGTTCAATGTGCTTTGAGAAACGGGTTTTCAACTCTACCGTCTTTGGCAGCACTTCTGAATAAGCTGGAATCAACAGGACGTCGTCGAATGTAAGGCCGTCCATCACAATCTTGTCTGCAATAAATGATGACATAATTCTACTACTTTAAAATTTATTGCGTGCAAAATTACTCATTTTTTCTGAGATGGCAAGCGTTTTATCCTATTATTAATAGGATTTAACGTAGTGTAACCACTACTCTGCCCTGTTTGTCGACAGAAACGACCACCGACATCTGACCTTGGCGCCATGTTTTCTGGTCGGCTGAGGTAAAGCCGTAAGTTTGTAAATCCTTACAAACGGCAGCCATATCATCGGTAGCGGTTATTGTAATCATTGTGATGCTCTGTTTACGACGGGCCAAAGACACACCGACCTGATAGTCATCAATTGTCAACGATGCAGGAACAGCCTTGGCTGTTGCTTTCCCCAGTGTGTAATCATAACTGAGAAGTACGTTCTGTGCCCCCTTCAACGTTCTGTTCTGCCACAGCTTAACAGCCAATCCTATCAAATCGGTATGATTACAAGCAGCAGCCAGGCCTTCGGCAATCGTTCGAGGGGATGTCTCATGCTCTTTATCGTCCATTTCCTGATAAGCCATCTGATAAGCTTTCGCATCGTCAAGTGCAAAGCCTATGGTATAACTGCTGGACAATGAGCCACGCTCGTAGTGCAGATTAACTGTTCCCAATCTAGTCTGAATCGTATAGGCCTCACCTTGATTGTCGATAAATCCACGCCCATACACCTTCACCAGCTCATCCTTAAGCATTGCAAAACGCTGCTTGACAGCTTGTTCCGATGGATAAACAGTCTGGTCTGCCACATCAACAGCATACACACGGGTAGTCTGATCAGAAACAGCCAGTGTGATGACTGACTTAGCACCATATACCTCTCCTTCGTAAATATACGACTTCGCTGTTTGCTTGCCCTCATGCTTACGCTCCGTAAAGCCCTGTTGCAACAGTTGTTTCTCAAAACGGTCTGCTTTAATCCCCACAGGTATCTGCAGGAAAGCATTACGGTTGTTACGATTATCCGCATAGGTCATTATATCTGCAAGCGCCACCTGTGCATCATCGTCAATACCATCGCTCTTTGCAGATGCTTTCTTTTCCGTCTTTGCCTTTTTCTTAAACAGTTTCTTGAAAAACTGCGCATCAGCAGGCTGTGCCATAAAGCCCACAGCCAACAATAATAAAACAATCTTTTTCACCTTATTCTTAATATCAAACTTCTTACATCAGTTCGCCATTTCGGAAATGAACTTGATTCGAACCAAACGAATCTCATCCTCCGTACATTCCTGTCCTAACTCATTCAGGGCTTCTTCCAAAGAGTCTGTCTCGCTCTCCGAGAAATAGTCGTAGATATCGTCCAAGTGGTCTTCGTCCATCACCTCATCAAGGAAATAGTCGATATTCAGCTTGGTACCACTATATACGATTGCCTCCACCTCGTCGAGCAGTTCCTCAAACTCAAGGCCCTGAGCAGTTGCAATATCATCAAGGGCTATCTGACGATCAATGGCTTGAATAATCTTGACTTTCAAGATAGACTTCTTAGCGACGGTACGTACACGTAAATCCGAATGACGCACGATTTCATTGTCATCACAATAACGCTTGATCAAATCAACAAACTCTTTGGCATAAGACTGTTTCACCTTACCTTCCCCCACTCCCTGGATATTCTTCAGTTCCTCCAAAGTAACGGGATAATCCGTTGCCATCTGATCGATACTGACATCCTGGAAAATAACATAAGGCGGACGTTCCAACTGTCTGCTGACTTTCTTACGCAAATCCTTCAGCATAGCACAAAGTGTTGGATCCAGAGCACTGCTACCTCCTTCGTGCTCAGGAGACACAGCCTCATAGTCCTCACTGAATTCATTATCTTCAACAATCATGAACGATTGAGGATTCTTGATAAATTTCTTACCTGAAGAAGTTAGTTTCAATAAGCCATAATTCTCTACATCTTTCTTCAAATATCCTACAATCAATGCCTGACGGATGACCGGATTCCAGTGTTTCTCCTCGAAATCCTCTCCGGCACCAAACAAGTCATGATTCTGATGCTTATGGGCTATGATTTCTTCCGTCTCACGACCAGTCACGAAATCGATGATATAATCTGAACGGAAATTCTCCTTCAAGGCCTGTACCGTCTGTAAGAACAATACTAACTGATCTTTGGCTTCTATCTTTGTCTTAGGATGCAGGCAATTGTCGCAGTTATGACAGTTGTCCTCATGATATTCCTCACCAAAATAATGCAACAACATCTTACGGCGACAGACAGAAGACTCTGCATAGGCTGCTGTTTCAGCCAATAGCTGACGACCAATATCCTGCTCGGCTACAGGTTTACCCTCCATAAACTTATCCAACTTCTGCAGATCTTTATGGGCATAGAAAGTGATACACATACCCTCGCCACCATCACGTCCGGCACGTCCAGTCTCCTGGTAATAGCCTTCCAACGACTTAGGGATATCGTAGTGGATAACGAAACGTACATCCGGTTTATCAATTCCCATACCAAAAGCAATGGTGGCCACAATGACATCAATCCGCTCCATCAAGAAGTCATCTTGCGTCTGAGAGCGCAATGCTGAGTCCAAACCAGCATGATAAGCGGCAGCCTTGATATCGTTGGCTTTCAGAATTTCAGCCAGTTCTTCCACCTTCTTCCTGGAGAGACAGTAGATAATACCACTCTTACCGGGATGCTGCTTAATGAACTTGATGATATCCTTATCCACATCCATAGTCTTTGGACGTATCTCGTAATAGAGGTTTGGACGGTTGAAGGAGCTCTTAAACTCTTTGGCATCAACAATACCCAGGTTCTTCTTAATATCCGTTCGAACCTTATCTGTAGCTGTTGCCGTCAGAGCAATGATTGGTGCCTCACCTATTTCATTGATGATAGGACGAATACGACGATATTCCGGGCGGAAGTCATGACCCCACTCAGAAATACAGTGAGCCTCATCAATGGCATAAAATGATATCTTGGCCTGTCGCAAGAACTCTACATTCTCCTCTTTGGTCAGCGACTCCGGTGCCACATAGAGCAGTTTTGTCTTACCTGCCAAGATGTCGGACTTCACTTGATCGATAGCAGCCTTGTTCAATGAGGAATTCAGATAGTGGGCAGTACCCTCATCACTCATAGAGCTAATGACATCCACCTGATTCTTCATCAGTGCTATTAGCGGGGAAATAACAATGGCCGTACCATCCATCAACAATGAAGGCAACTGGTAGCACAGCGACTTTCCGCCACCCGTAGGCATGAGCACAAAAGTGTCATGACCATCTAGTACGTTCTGAACGATAGCTTCCTGGTCACCTTTAAACTTGTCGAAGCCAAAATATTTCTTTAGCGCTTCTGTCAGATTTAGTTTCTTACTTGCCATAGACTTGTTTTCGTATTAATTAAGGTGTGACTTCTCTAATTGCCGTTGAGCATATTCAGCAGTCACTTCAAAGGACTTCGTTCGTTTAGATGGAATCTCAAACATAGCATCCATCATAATACTCTCCACAATGGAGCGAAGACCACGGGCTCCAAGCTTATAGTCGACCGCTTTATCAACGACGACTTTCAGAGCCTCAGGTGTAAAGGTCAACTTAATGCCATCCATATCAAACAGTTTTTCATACTGCTTGACAATTGAATTCTTAGGTTCTACCAAGATCTTGTTCAGAGCATCTCGGTCAAGAGGATTCAGATAAGTCAGTACAGGAAGACGACCAATGAGTTCGGGAATCAGTCCGAAAGACTTCAGGTCTTGGGGCTGTATATACTGCATCAACTCGTTCTTGTCAATTTTTCTCACGTTCTGTACTGAGTTATATCCCACCACATGGGTATTCATGCGCTGGGCTATCTTACGTTCAATACCATCAAAGGCGCCACCACATATAAATAATATGTTATGGGTATCTACATGGATATACTCCTGATCAGGATGCTTTCTTCCCCCCTGCGGTGGCACGTTGACAACGGTTCCTTCCAACAGTTTCAGCAAACCCTGTTGTACACCTTCACCGCTGACATCGCGAGTTATAGAAGGGTTATCCGACTTACGGGCAATCTTATCTATCTCGTCGATAAATACAATACCACGCTCTGCAGCTTCCACCTTGTAATCAGCCACCTGCAATAGACGTGTCAAGATACTTTCCACATCTTCACCTACGTAGCCAGCCTCGGTAAACACTGTCGCATCGACGATGGTGAATGGCACATCAAGCAACTTGGCGATTGTACGTGCCAACAGTGTTTTACCCGTTCCTGTACTGCCCACCATGATGATATTCGACTTCTCTATCTCAACGCCTTCCTCATCAGTAGGCTGCTGAAGACGCTTGTAGTGGTTATAGACAGCTACTGACAAGAAACGTTTGGCCTCGTCCTGCCCAATTACATATTGATCAAGATACTCTTTGATCTCTTTGGGCTTTGGAATACTCTTTTTCTTAAAGCCTTTATCTTTCTTTACAGCATCTGGACCATATCCGTTGGCAGTAGCCACTTGATAGGCTTGGATAGCACAATCTTCACAGATACAGCCATCAACCCCCGTAATCAAGAGCTTTACTTCCCGATCCGGCCGTCCGCAGAAATTACATCTTTTACTCATCACTTCTTTGCCAACACCTGATCAATCATACCATATTCCTTTGCTTCCTCTGCCGTCATCCAATAGTTACGGTCAGAGTCGTTCCATACCTTATCATAAGGAGTATGCGAATGTTCAGAAATAATAGTATAGAGTTCCTTCTTGAATTTCATGATCTCTTTGGCTTCAATCTCGATATCCGATGCCTGACCCTGTACGCCACCCAAGGGCTGATGGATCATCACACGGCTGTGAGGCAAAGCCGAGCGCTTACCTTCCTTTCCTGCAACCAGCAAAACAGCAGCCATCGATGCAGCCATACCAGTACAAATGGTAGCAACGTCGCTGGAGATAAACTGCATGGTATCATAGATACCCAAACCAGCAGTCACACTACCACCAGGAGAATTCAGATAAATACTGATATCCTTGCCGGAGTCAACAGAATCCAAATAGAGCAACTGTGCCTGCAACGTATTGGCAGTATAGTCATCTATCTGTGTACCGAGGAAGATGATGCGGTCCATCATCAAACGGCTGAAGACATCCATCTGAGTAACATTCAACTGACGCTCCTCCAGGATATAGGGATTCAAATACTGAGCCTGAGCGCTCATCACTTCGTCGAGCACCAAACCGTTAATACCAAGATGCTTGGTAGCATATTTTCTAAAGTCGTTATTCATATTCATTTTCATTGTAAGATACAAAATTACGAAAAAAAATCGGAATGCAAAACATCCCGACTCTTTTTTTGGTTAAATAATTATAATTGGCTATTAGCTTTTAGCCTTTAGCCAACTGCTAACTGCTTATTTTTCCTGAAGAAGCTTCTGAAACTCCTCCATTGTGATGTCCTTTTCGTTCAGTTTAACCACATTCTTGAGTGCAACTGTCAGCTTCACGTCAACGGCACGGTCTACCAAGCCATCAACATTTTCACGCTTCTTCAACAACTCCTGAGCATAGTTCTCGAGATACTCATCGGGGATGTTCGACATACCATACTGTGCAAACTGAGCACGGGCAGCTTCCTTAGCCACATTCTTCAGGTCGGCATCTTCCACCTTAATATTCTGGGCGGCTACGAGCTGCTCCTTGATAAGATGCCATCCCAGTTCCTTGATACTGGCCTCAAAGTTCTTCTCAACGAAATCAGCACCCTTATCCTTATTATTGTTCAACATAACGCGCTTCAGGATAGCCTCTGGGAGCTCCAGCTTGCCAACCTTCTTCTCCATATGGGCACGAACATCCAACAGGAACTTATAATCGCTATCAGCCTTAAACTGCAGGCTAATCTGATCGGCAATCTTCTGACGGAAATCCTTCTCGTCCTTCACATTACCCTCACCGAATACCTGGTCGAAGAGTTCCTGATTCACCTCATGCTTCACGTAGCGGCTAATCTCAGTGACCTGGAAAGTGAAGTCACCAGTATGTTCTGCCACCTGATCCTTTTCAATCTTCAGCAGGCTGCTCACCTCTACATCGCTCTCAGGATAAGCCTTGCGGGGATTCCAAGTGATGATGTCACCCAGCTTGCAACCATCAAACAGCTTCTTCTGGTCGTCTACCTTCATATACTGAGGCATAAGGGCTGCATCAGAAACGGTGATGCCGTCTTCCTTCACATTTCCCTCTGCATCCAACTCACGCAGGTCACCCTTCAGCATATCACGCTGCTCGGCATCATATTGCTCAGCCTTCTCATACTGTCCTGCACGGCTCTGATACATCTCAACCTGCTGGTCAATAAGCTTATCGTCAACGGTAATGTTATAATAGTCTATCTTATCCTTGCCTGTCAGCTCTGCCTTGAACTCAGGAGCCACAGCAATATCAAACTTAAAGGTTAGTGCTGCGTCACCTTCGAAATCAAGCGCTCCTTGCTGATCGCTGGGAAGGGGCTCGCCCAACATGTGGATATTGTTGTCCTGAACATAGCCGTATAGTTTTTCACCCAACAGTTTGTTCACAACATCAACCTTAACGCTAGTACCAAACTGGCGCTTAATCATGCCCATAGGAGCCTGACCTGGACGGAAACCAGGAATATTAGCACGCTTACGATAGTCCTTCAAAGTCTTCTCGACTTCTCCCTGATAATCTTCTTTCTCCAATGTGATGGTCATCAGACCATTAATCTTGTCAGGAGCTTCAAATGAAATATTCATCTCTTATTATACCTTATTTAATTATATATATGCAATTTGAGCGTGCAAAGGTAGTAAAAAACGAGCGAAAAACCAAATTTTATTTCAATTATTAACTTTCTTCCTCCATTTCCTTGCGCCGTTTCTCCTCTGCCAACTGCTGGAAGTCCTTTTTCTGAAGCACGAAATTAGACCCAAGATACTTCTCTTTCACGATAGGATTAACAGCCAACTCATCAGGGCTACCCTTGAAGAGAATACGTCCTTCAAACAACAAATAGGCGCGATCCGTGATGTTCAGCGTTTCGTGAACATTGTGGTCTGTAATCAGAATACCAATATTACGATACTTCAACTGCCACACAATCTGCTGGATGTCCTCAACGGCGATAGGGTCGACACCTGCAAATGGTTCGTCGAGCATGATAAACTTCGGTTCAATAGCCAAACAACGGGCAATTTCCGTACGGCGACGCTCACCACCAGAAAGGCGGTCACCAGTATTCTTACGGACCTTCTGCAAACGGAACTCCTTTATCAGACTCTCCAATTTCTCCAATTGATAGTCGCGAGGTTTTCCTGTCATCTCCAATACCGAGAGGATATTATCCTCGACAGACATCTTACGGAACACGGAAGCCTCTTGTGCCAGATAGCCAATGCCAGCTCTTGCTCTTTTATAAACCGGATAAGAGGTCACTTCTTCATCACCCAGATAGATATGCCCACCATTCGGTACAATCAGACCCGTCGTCATATAGAAAGAAGTGGTCTTGCCAGCACCGTTTGGTCCTAACAATCCAACAATTTCTCCCTGCTTCACATCGAAAGACACATTGTTAACAACCGTGCGGTTACCGTAGATTTTCACAAGTCCTTCAGTGCGTAGCACCAGGCGTTTCTGTTCTTGAGGTTGTCCCTCATTATGATTCATCTCGTCCATATTGCGTGCAAAGTTACGAATAAGTGAGAGAAAAACCAAATTTATTTGAGTTTTTCCGAACGAAAGTAACTTCGAGCTTGCTCAAAGGTAGTAACTTTCCAAGAAAGAACCAAATTTTGAAGCCCATTCTTTTATTATTTGGTTATCGAAATGAAGATATCATAGAACTGCGAAACCTATTTTCCGTGAACTTTTCTCGTCTAAACGCTCGTTGTCACAATGACGGAAAAGCATAGACAGCGCATCTTCACTCTGTCCATGCAGGATGGTGTCGATGGCATAATGGCGAGCAATATTCTCTATCTGACCACCACTGAAGTCGTACTTCGAGGCTAATGTGTGCACTTCCAGTTCGCAGAGCTCTGGTATCATCGAGTGCCAGATGTGGGCTCGAGCCTCCTCTGTTGGCTTATCGAACTTAATCTTATAGAGGAAACGTCGCTCAAAAGCCATATCCATATTCTGTTGCAGATTGGTGGTAGCAATCATGATACCATCAAGCTGTTCCATCTCCTGCAAGATGATGTTCTGGAGCGAGTTCTCCATCTTGTCGACAGCATTCTCTGCGCCATTCTTTCTTTTGCCAATGATGGCATCAGCCTCATTAAATAATAAGATAGGTGTCTGTTTGGATCGCTTCACTTGTTCACGATAGCGGTCAAAGAGCGCCTTCACGTTCTTCTCGCTCTGACCAACCCACATACTCTTAAGTTGGGGCACATCTACCACCATAATATTTCTACCAGTCTTTCGTGCCAACTGATAGACAGTCTCCGTCTTACCAGTACCAGGTGAACCATAGAACAGACAGGCAAAACCATTGCGAAATCCCTTTTCCTTCATGCGATTCTGAATTTTCTGATAATTCTCTGACTGCAGGAAGCTGCCAAGTTCATCTACCTGTCGCTGTATGTCCTTAGGAAAGTACAGTTGCTTTTCTGCCAGACTGCTATAGTCCAGCTGATCAGCCAACTTCTCTTCGGTTTCACAAATACTCATCTCAGCCAGCAGCGAGCGTTTGGCACTATCTGTAAGCTTATACTTGGTAACATCAGCCAGTCCATCTACACATCTATGTTCAATCACTTTTTTCGTTTGCAGTCTGTGCTCGCCCCTTCTCAGTTTTGCTTTTGCTGCATTAAAATCACTTCTGTTATCGAACATATCCTCAATCTGATTAAAACGGATATCATCGTCGTCATCATTTAACAGCTTATGACAGAAGAAAGACGTCATCATCTGATCGTTTGGACTAAGATTTAGTTCCTTCAGGTGCTTAACGAACCCCACCTGTGGATTGTCATGAAAGAGTGTTTGCAGCTCCTCACAGAGTTCGTGCGCAGAGATTGCTCCATCACTCAAGTCTTCAAACCAAAGTTCAAGCAACTCGAACATAGCTGCACAGTCCAGACCCTTCCGCTCGGGAATCTGATACACCTCATTATGCTTCAGACTACGTATCACCACTGTAGGAATGTCGAAGTCGTCTTCATCTCTCACATCCCTAAAGCGCAGCAATCTACGACGCACAAGTGCATCTATATCGTTGGCATAACTCAATACGCTGATTTTATGCATATCCAGATGATTTGCCAAATCATTATAATCTACACGGCAAGGGCCTTTCTCCATACAAATACAGAATAGTATAGCCTGCCGCTCCGTGATGCCATAACTCTTGGCCAGCAATTGTATCTCTGTTTTTGCCTTCTTAATAAACTCCTTGCTCATCTTTGAGTCCTCAGACAATTCTACCACACGCTCAATAGCCTGCAGCAGCGTCATATCCTTACTTTTTATTTTAGTTGCCATATACCTTATATATTTATTACTTGATAATGCCATAACTCTTGAAGAGTTTTAGCAGTTCCTTCTCGATTTGTTTACGATTCTTCTGGTAGTCTTCTGCCAGTTCTTGCACATGTTTTATAGCTTTCAGCTGTGCCCTTTTCTTTTTATCCATATATAGTATGATTTTAGGCAGCAAGAGCCTTAAGCTCCTGCTGTTTAGTTAGATTGAAATGTCTGATCACTCGCTCTACCTGATAGAATAATTCCAGGTCGTCAGTGTCGAAGATGGTGATGGCATAGATACCATTGGTGCATGTAGTCACACAAAAGGATTTTTGTCTTTTGAGGAAATTTTTGATTTTTGTAACCAACTTGTCGTTTGATGTCTTAATTGTTGATGTCATAATTTTGATATTTAAGTTTGTAAATAATTTTTATTGGGGATTAAACCTATTTTACCCATTACACCACCAACATAGACGCCATAAAGAAAAAATTCAAAAAAGCGGCAAACTTTTTTGAATTTAATCAGAACTAACTAAGTTTGGTTTCCTTCACCTCCACGTCGAGATTAGGAAATGCCTGGCGAAGTGCATATAGCAAGGGCTCCACTCTGTTGGCCTCAGCATGCAGCACAATACATTCTGGATCGTCTGTGTTCATCGTCAGCAGATTTCCATCATAGTAGTGCGAACCCACAAGCGTCTTCATCAGTATGTTCATCGAGATATAAAGGCCAAGTTCGTTTTCTGGCTCACCATATTTCTGGGCTAGCTCATCTACGAGTGTCTTAACTGCAACGAGTTCTTCAGCAGAACCTCTCACGAAATAGTCGGCTTCATGAGGATCCTCTATTTCAGTTTTATATCTATACCTCTTGCCAGCTGATTTGTAATATTCGCGGGCTTTCAGTGGATTTCTGAAGATACCGTTTTCCTCGTCACCTTTATCATACATCTGGCCAAGCTTCAAGGCAGCACTCTTACTACCATTATTACAGAGTTCTTGAAGAATTGCTGGGTCATGAATAGGATTGATAACGTCGATATCAGGACTCTCAATGGCAATGAGAATCTCTCTGCGAATCCACCACACGGCATAAGAGATAAACTTAAAACCACGACTTGCATCAAATTTCAAAGCAGCTTTTTCCAGTCCAGCGCGACCAGCCTTTATCAACTCTTCAATCGAAAGGCCTCTGTTCTGATATTGTCTGGCAACACTCACAACGAACCGTTCGTTGCATTTTACCAGTTTCTTCATCTCGTCGCAGTCTGCACCCTTCTGCTGTATGGCCTTTGCCAACTCAATTTCTTCTTCGACACTAAGAAGTGGAGCCCTACCAATCTCAATTAAATACTTTTCTAATTTATTTCCCATAATCAATCATTTTTGGTTTGTTATGACTTAATAATAGACACATAAAAGAAAAAATTCAAAAAAGCACGAAACTTTTTTGAATCTATCCTATATTTTGCAATAAAACGGCATCCCAAGACCTTTCTTCTACAGGATTAGAAGGATGCCAGCCAGCCTCCGGCTTCAAATGAAACTTTCCACAGCTGGTTCTGATAATATGCCTTTAGGCAGCAAGAGCCTGAAGCTCTTGCTGTATAGGTGAGAGATGGAAGTGTTTGGTCATTTTGGTAATGAGAGAGTCGATTTCGATATTAGTAAGTTCGAAGATAGTGAGGGCATAAACCCCGTTGTTGAGTGATGGGGTGAAGAAGATTCTTTTGTTAGTGAGGTACTTTTGGATCTTGTTGAAGTAATTTTTTGAACTAGTTTTAATTGTTGTTGTCATAATCTTGAATTTTAAACGTTTGTGACCTATATATAGACACATCCGTCCAAAAATTCAAGATTATGGCAACTTTTTTTTTCGATTACTCTGTTTCTTTTTTGTTGTTGAGAGAGCTTGATCCGTCTATATCCATTATCTTTTTGATTCTCTCTTTTATCCAATTTTCATCATAGACATTGTCTGTTTTATGTGTCCATACTCTATACCATACCCAATCTGGTTTAGTTGGCTCAGCACGGAACTTGAACTTTTTCCTGAACTCCATCATAGTCTCATTGATTTCATCATCTAACTGTTCCGCTTTCTCTTTATGATATTCTAACATAACCGTAATATGTTTTTCATCTATCTCAAATTGGTAATAATAGTATTTAGGATCGATTCCTTGAAAAGCATCGTTCAGTCCGGTTGTCCTAAACTTTAGATATTTCTTGCTTTTTGAAGAATTGTCAAAAGTGACTCCAGGGATTTGCTCAATTATACTTTTACAATTGTTAGAAATTTGTGAAACAACATCATCTCTGTTTTCAAAGATAAGGTCTAATGCTCTACGATGTTTATTATAAATCGAGTTGCAAAGATTAATTAATTCTTGATCCATTGTTATATTCTTTTTAATATTATCAATATAGTTCTTGATTAAAAGCGATACATCTGATCCCAATTGGTTTGCTTTTGAGGAGTAAACTTTTTCCAATACATTTACAACGTCTGAGTAATTCAAAGTTATCCAATCGTTGTCAGAAGGCTCTTCACCATCGGGTGTCAAATAGATATAGATTTTCGTATAGTCGTAATAATGTGATGTGATTTTGTTTTTATATGTGATTAATTGTGATTCTTCGGAATTGCCAGAATTGTGCTCATGAGCGCCAACTTTGTTTTCTATTGCCAGAACAACTCTGTTCTGATTTGATATTAGGAGAATATCTATATGGTTCCATTCTCTAAATACATTATAAGAATATAAGTCGGAACTTAAAAGATGAAGAGCGGTTTTTTGATCCAATTCTTTTGATAACAAGGCAATTATTCCATATAAGAAGGAATCACCTAAACAATGATTCTCATTTGGATCAATCAGCCAACTTAATAAATTGCTATGCCTGATTTCTGTACGAGATATTTTTAGCACGTCAAAAATATTGAAATCATTTGTCCACTTTGATAAAGCATCTAGACATTCTGCATCTTGCATAAACTTCAGTAATGCCTCCTTGTCAGATTCGCTTCCTGTTTTTTGCTTTTCCATGCTGTTGTTCATGTTTATAAATCATTACTTGTCAAAAATGGCATCCCAAGAACTTTCTACTACAGGATGAGAAGGATGCCTGCCAGCCTCCGGCACTAAGGCAATCTACAGCTGGTTCTTATTTTTTTACTTCTTCTCTTCGAGGGCCTGAATCATGGCTTGGCGAATCCACCAAACAGCATAGGCTATGAACCTGAAGTCTGTCTTGAGATCATACTTCATCGCTGCACGTCGCAGACCTACCATACCAGCATCTACAAGTTCCATGAGTGTCAGCCCTTTGTCTTTGTACTGGTTTGCAACGCTAACAACGAAGCGGGCACTAGCTTTTTCCAGTTGTTTCATCTCGTCACAATCAGTGCCCTTCTGCTGTACAGCCTTCACCAGTTCCAGCTCCTCGTCAATGGTAAGTAGCTTTGCCTTGCCAATCTCTTCTAAATACTTGTCTAAACCTTTGTCCATAATTACAACTTTTACGTCCTTTTTAATTTCTATTGTCATATCCTTTTGTTTGGTTTACCACTCCGTCTCCTTCATTTCGATGTCGAGATTAGGGAATGCCTGTCGAAGGGCATAAAGCAATGGTTCCATTCTGTTGGCTTCTGCGTGCAGTACAATACAATCAGGTGTATCGGTGTTCATCGTCAGAAGATTGCCTGCATAGTACCGTGAGCCGACGAGAGTCTTCATGAGGATTTCCATGGGGACATACAATCCTAATTCATTGCCTACAGTCCCATAGCGTTGAGTTAGTTCATTAACAAGCATCTTGACGGGTTCCAGTTCCTGAGTAGAACCACGAAGGAAATAGTCGGCTTCATGCGGATCTTCCTCTTCAGGCTCATACTCATATTCCTTACCTGCTATACTGATCAACTCTTTCGCTTTCTTTGGGTTGACAAATATGCCTTTTGCTTCATCCCCTCTTTCATACAAGGAACCGAGTTCCTCAGCCGCATACTTATTTCCTTTATCAGCAAGTTCCTGAAGGATGGTTGGATTCTCAAAATATGCAGCAGCTCTTTCTTCTCCTCGATTGAGCAATTCAAACAATAGCGGATCTGGGTCGCTTAGAACACGGCATGCTTCCCAAAGGTCTTCAACTGTCATAGAGGCTTTTGAATCAACTATCTTTTGTGTCAATTCCTTTATTTCATTGTCATCTGGATCAAAAGTCGTTCCATCAATGACTTCACAACGCAAGATCTCCACCTCTTTATTTGTGTCCTCATCTAAGAAAGTCTCCATCCAGCTATGTTCTTTCCTGTTCATACCTTTTATAAGAACACAGGCGGCATGTACGTCACCTTCGTTGGCAAGAGCCATTAACTTATACTTGTCCCCTTCTGAAAACATATCCAAATGTTTCCGTCCGTAGAACACGTCATCAACAGTCTCTTTAATCTCAATCTTTTTAATTTCCATTTTCATATCCTTTTCGTTTGGTTATGACTTAATATAGAAAGGTGGGATGGAAAATTCAATGATCAATAATAATTTAGGTGTTATTTTTCTTTGAGAGCTTGTTTTGCTGCCATTTTCCTTGTAAAAGAACAATCCCACTCAACATTTTGCACTTTCAGCTGAGCGAGGACATCTTTTCTAGCGGCATTGTTTATCTTTACCCGCTTAGTTACCCAATGGTCCGTAACTGCCTTACAGTTCCTGTCATTAATTGCAAACTTCATTCCTTTGCTGATACAGTCAATGTACTCTTCAGAATACTGTCCAACGTAGGCACCTTGTTTAATAACTGCATAGGGAGCGAAACAGAAATCCTCAAATTCCGTTTCTGATTCAAAAAAGATATAATTGCCTATTTTTTCCATTGCTTTTGTTTTATTGTAGATTTAATATAGATTGATGATAATAATTCCATTTTGGAAAATCTATCATATAATAGTTTTGGCAAGATTTAAAGCTTCTTTAAAGCCATTTACAAATTCATCTATAATATCTTCTTGATTATATGCATACCAATTTTTTATACGTAGAGGCTTAGTAAGTGATATCCTAGCTTTCTCCCCTCTTTTTGGGATACTCCATCCATTAGTTGTCTTTTTGCTAAATTTGCTTTGCCATACACTATTAGCTCCATAAATCATATCTCGATATTTTTGTGGATTACTTGCATTTCTATAATCTTTATGGATAACAACGACTTTAAAAGTTCCATTCTGAAACTGGACCTGCAATAGCAAATCACCATTAGTATTTAGTCCCTTTTCATCGAGTGTATTAATAGTATAATCAAATTCTGCAGTACCTCTATCTTCATCCACCTTCATCTTCTCTTGAAGATCTTTTATGTCTGGATTTTTTTCCACCGCAAGTGACACCATTTTTCGAAGCCATTGTTTCTGGAAAATTGTTTCTAAACCACATTCCGCAATATACGTTGCATCTTTCCCCTTGTCTTGACTAATACAATAATAATCTTTTTCCGTCTTCTTTTTTGATCCATCAGAGAAAACATGAGGATAGGATCCAGGACTTTGTAGAAAATCAAAAAGTGCATCAGTCAATTCTTTAATACATATCAGATATTGATTGAATATTATACTGTCGTCCTGCCCTTGGTTTCTTCCCAAAGAATTCATTATATTAAACAAATCCTGGTATTTAGTGTTAATCCACTTCTGTTTATGTAATCCTAATGGCTTTTCGTCTATAAGAGTCAAGAAACAGTAATGCTGATATTTAGCTTCGATATTCTTATAGTTTATTGTTATAGGCTTTGGATTTTTGGCCTTTGTCATTTCTAATCCATTAATTATTCTAACATATTTATCCAGTTGGTTGCTATGTTGATTAGATTTTATTTTGTTCTCAATAATCCAGCATTCTTTTATACCTCGGATTTCGGTTGTGATAAGTATGTCTATATTATACACTTCAGTTTTTACATCTATCTTCTCAAAAACGAATGATGGATATATGCCAAACAAAGAGCAAAGAAGATTAGTCTTTTCTCTTTTCCCTAACGCGCCACAATTATCAGATAGCATCCATCCAATTACTGCAGAATGGACTTTCTCCATATCAGCTACTCCAATAGCATTAAAAAAATGACTCATAGTTCAATACATTAATGTTTTAATATAGCTCCCTTTCTCGAAAAATTCTATTTATTCTACTACTTCTTTCAGTTTCTCCCACACTTTTACCATAGCCCAGGTGTCGAGCTCGCAGTAGCGGAGAAGGGCTTCCCGACTGGCAGAAATCTCTTGCTGGATAGCCAGAATATCTGATAGCTTCATCAGAGAATCACACATAACCCAACTGCCGTCCTCCAGTTGTTGCATTCCGTGTTTGGGCAGCCCTTTTTGCATTTCTATCAATTTGGGGAAGAGCCCCATGGCATCGCTTCCTTTCTGACAACGTCCGTCGAGGTTGTGGTAATCGAGGCTGGGCTCATTAGGGAAGAGAGCTGGCAATACGCTCTTGATGGAGAATGAACCATGCATGGCTGGCACATAGTAGTAGCCAGCACGGAAGGGGTCGATGAGATCCACGATACGGTCTGCGATATTTAACAGATGCGCGGCAAGGTCAGGGTACATCGCTGCCAACTCGCGTATGCGCCCACACTCGAACATCTTATTATATGCAGTTGTACAGACGTTAATCGGAATATCCTTACAGAGTTGTTCTGCTAAGGCTCGCCGTGGGTCGCTACCATCGCTGGGAGCAAGAAACTCTTTGTGAACATAGCCAGTAGAAATGCTTTTCTTAAAGCGACATCCATTTCCGAGAGTAGCATCTTCCCATACATCTTCATGTTCCTTGATGTGCAGCGAATATTGGAAGGTGATTTGTTGATAGCATTTGGTGCCCTCATAGAGCGGAATGACCTGCTGAATGGTCTCAAAGTCGAGGAAATAGAGCGGATAGGAGAGTTGAGACAGGAACTGGCGGATGCCTTCTTTGTCGATATGCTCCGTCTGGTTCAGCGTACACTCAACTTGAATCTGTTGCTTGGCGTTCAAATCAGTCTGACGCAAATCTTCAAACGAGATGCGTCCTGCATGATAGTGCTCCAGTTTCTTGCCGAAAGGCATACGGTAGAGGTCGAAAACTGTTGGTTCGTCTTGCGGAACACCATGCTGCCGTTTGCAGTAGTCGAGGAAAGCACAGCCATAAGGTTTCATGCAGCATTCCGACAAATCTTTATCAGGTTCTTCTTCATCGGCCATCAGTTTCAAAGCCTGACTAACCTGTGCAGGAACCTTCAGATATTCATTCTCCACCAGTTCGTGCATGTCGATGACAGCGAATAGCCGCTGTATATCCAGCTCTCCCTGACGCACATAGTCGCTATTCAGACAGACCAAATAAGTGTCAGTCACGTTGATGCCACATTGTGTCAGTACCCATTTCTGATAGGCAATGTCTGGGGCATACTTTTCCAGCTTTGCCGCCTGACCCTCGAACTCAGGAAAACTGCTACTTTTCACTTCATAGATAGCCCAACCTTCTTTAGTCTTTCGCAGAATATCAACTGCACAATAGTGAGAGTCTAAAGCGAAGGATGCTTCGCAGATGACCTCTGTTCCTCGCTCCATCTCCTGCTTAGTCTTGCTGATCATTGCATTGAGGTCGAGACTGCCGTCTTCCTTCTGAGTAGTTACCTCCACAAACGGGCCAAACAATCCCATAGCAAGGTCGCCCACTTCATTACCACTCTCGAAACGTGCTTCAACACCAGCATCAACAACAGCTTCATCAGGTTTATACACCTTCAGCCAAAGTGCCTTCGGGCATTGGCAATACGTTGTGTAACGCGACTTGGATAATCTCTTCATCTGCTCAATTTTGTTTTAGGACTCAATTAACAGCACAAAGATAGTCATTTTTCTCTAATAATTCATTGTTTTGACCAACATTTTAAATAAATAGGGCAGGAAAAAGAAATGTCATCCCCAATCGTAATCCTCAACATACCCATCGAGGTCTACATCATCCGTCCAACCGTTGTCGCGAAACAACTTGCGGATGTTTTCCTGCAAGGTTGGAGGAATGAGACGCGAGCCGTTGCGGCCCATCGTTCTGAAAGCCAAGTTCCAGTCTTGTCTTGCTCTGCCAGAACGGCCCTGACCAAAGGTAGAGCCTGCTCTCGCTTATTCGCAGCCTAAATGCGGTTGTAGCGTACGTTGTCAATTCGTTTTAGTAGTGAATCTGATAAATTATAGGCATTCAATGCACAAATAGTGGATTACAGTCTCTAATCCACTCGAATCAACCAAGAAAGCGTACTTCCGTTGACAATGTTCTGGTTCCGCCTTGGCGAAGTTCAGGTGTGTTGATACGAATGTCGCAATCAATAACAAAGAGGGTGTCAGACTTGTTGGAACGGATGACGTTCTCATCGTGCATATCGCTGAGATAGATGTCTTGTGTTGCGTAGGTCCAGTTACGAGGATTTTTTAGTTCAAAGCCCATTTGACGCATGTAATCGGCAATATCTTCATCGCTTACTGGCTGGCCATCAATATAGGGCTGCTCAGCTATAATCTTGAATTCGCCACGCTTATTGCGACCGAATCCAAGAACCGTAAGTTTTGTCTCAGGGAAATAGGTATTGTGAAGTGAAATCCTGTCAAGGGCAAAGATGGGTTGGATGAAATAATCGAGACCGATTGACTTGATAAGTGTGGAGCCATGATCATATACAACAGCCTCACCTCCCTCTGCTATCTGTTCTCCAAGGCTTTGAGGCAAGGACTCTTCAATACACTCAGTCCAAAGCCCAACAGCCTTTGCCCACTGCTCGATTACAGCTTCTTGCTGCGCTCCAAGTTGGCACTCTCTTTGATAGTCACTGAGTGCTCCTTGATTCTGCGAATCTGTGCCAGCTTCTGCTCCCGAGAGCAAGGATGCAATGACATTTGTTGTACCTCCCGCTGAGCAGCCATGCTGTTCTTGCGGTGAAAATCGTTGGTAAACCAACTTCCCACTAATGAATTGTTCTGCATAACCATCCAATTTAAGCAGACCTTCAGGCGTGAAGCCCTCTGCTATGATGTTGTGCACGGATGCCCAAAAATCTGCGTTGTTCATTATTTGTACTTACAATTACTCATATTTGTGGGCAAATATACGAAAATATTCCCAAAAATCAAAATAATCACATAAGTTTTTGATAAATAAGCAAAAGGATGTGCCTATTTGACACACCCTCATGATATTACCAATCGTAATCCTCTATATAATCATCGAACTGCACCTCTTCCGTCCATTTGTTGGCACGAAACAGGGCACGAATTTTCTCCTGTAGGGCTGGAGGAATGAGGCGCGAGCCGTTGCGGTACTCGAAGTAGTAGGTGCGGTTGGTCAGGCTGATGATGCCATAGCGGACAGCTGGTTCAATACGTTTGGGCATGTCGCTTGTAAAGATGTGAGTCATACCCTTGGCGAAGCGTACCTTTTGGTCGCTGCGATACATCGGGCAGTCGTTAGTTGCCACACTCTCGAAGTGCGGATTGACACACCGGTAGGAACTATAAGTGTGAGGCACATGTTGCCCGACCTGCCATCGCAGGCATTGGGTGCGCAATGGGCACTGGTCCTGATAACAAACGGTGTAGCCTTCTTTGGCTTTCTCAATCAACAATGCTTTTTCCATATTCGTAAGTTTTTCTGTTTTTTTCATGAATTTCGTGTACATCAATAACTTGTTTTCAGTTTACCGTAACTAAACTCGCAGTCCGAAGGCAGTAAACTGGCAGTCCGAAGGCTTCGGACTCTGAGTCCGCACCGTTCGGACTGACAGTCCGTAGGGACGTACTAAAATAAGACACACATTGAAAGACAGAACCTAACCCTTATTCGTGACGGCTTCGCGCATCTCCTTCAGCAGGTCGCTTGCAAAGATGAAATCGGTGAGCCGCTTATTGGTAGAACCCATGATATCTGCTGACACGCCCTGCCATTCTTTATGACCTTCATAGATAAAGATGATGTTCTCGCCAATACCCATCACCGAATTCATATCGTGGGTATTGATGATGGTGGTCATATTGAACTCCCGTGTGATACTATGGAGCAGATCGTCGATGACCAGTGATGTCTTGGGGTCGAGACCGCTGTTTGGCTCGTCGCAGAACAGGTATTTGGGATTCAAAGCGATGGCACGGGCAATAGCCACACGCTTCTGCATACCACCACTGATCTCTCCAGGATATTTCCGTTCGGCACCAACCAGATTGACACGATCAAGACAGTCCATAGCCCTTTGGGTACGCTCTTTGAGATTCATCGACGAGAACATGTCGAGGGGAAACATCACATTCTCCAGCACAGTCAGTGAGTCAAAGAGTGCTGCCGACTGGAATATCATGCCCATCTCGCGGCGCATATGTACCTTCTCGTTCTTCGACATCTGGACAAAGTCACGTCCATCATACAGGATTTGTCCGCTGGTAGGATCCAGCAAACCCACCAAGTTCTTCATGAGCACCGTCTTGCCCGAACCACTCTGACCGATAATCAGATTGGTCTTGCCGTCTTCAAACACGGTACTGATGTCTTTCAGCACCTCCTTGTCCTCAAAACTCTTAAACAGATTCTTTACTTCTATCATGACAGCAACTGGGTTAAGAATACGTCGGAACAGAGAATCAAAACACTTGAAGACACAACGGCATCCGTTGAGGCTTTACCCACATTAACACTACCTCCTTCAACAGTATAGCCAAAATACGACGGCACAGCAGAAATAATGAAAGCAAAGAACAAACTCTTGATGATACTCATCCACACAAACCAAGGCTGGAAAGCATGTTGCAAGCCAAGTGTCAGATCATCGGGCACGATGATATGGCCAACATAAGCCGTTCCGTATGCTCCAACAATACCCATCGCCGAAGAAAAGATTACCAGCAAAGGCATGATGGTCAACATACCGAGTATCTTGGGGAGTATCAAGTAGCAGGCTGAATTGACACCCATGATGTCGAGAGCGTCAATCTGTTGTGTCACTCGCATAGTACCTATCTCAGAGGCAATATTCGAGCCAACCTTACCAGCCAGAATCAGACACATGATAGAACTGGAGAACTCCAGCAGCATAATCTCTCGGGTGGTATAGCCTGACACCCAGCGTGGCATCCATGGGCTCTGGATATTGAGTTTCATCTGAATACAGATAACGGCACCAATGAAAAAAGATATCAGCAGAACGATACCTATGGAGTTTATACCTAACTGGGCCATCTCCTTGACATATTGTTTCCAGAACATACGAAATCTCTCTGGAACACTAAACGTGCGCCCCATCAGGATGATGAATTTTCCGAATGTCGTCAGCCAATTATGAAGTAACTTGATCATATTCGCCTGCAAAGGTAGTGCAAATCGAGTAAAATGCAAAAAAAATTAATTTGTTTTTTTCAATTTGACGATTGACAAACATCAAAAATACTGCTGTTTGCGCAAACAATCTACGTTTTTACTTGTATATTCAACAAAAACGTCGTACCTTTGCATCGCATTTCAAGAGAGAAATGTAGAGGATAACATTAATAAACAATTAAAAGAAAGGTAAAAAGATGATGAAAAAGTTATTGAACAAATGGTTAAAGAGTGAATCGTACAATGAGTTTTGCTTAAATATGGCAAAGATGTACAATTACAGAATTGAAAAATAAAGAAACGGATTGATTCCCCTAGAATTCAATCCGTTTTTCTTTTTTTATCTTGACCCTATTTCATCCGCCATTCATCACCCACTTGTACCATGGGTACAGCAATTTCCTCTTGGGTGGAATCCTTGAAACAGAGAATCAGGAAAGCATAGGTTACATGAAGTGTAGTATCGCTACGTCCCACTTGAGGACTAACAAGCACCTTCTGGATACCTCCATGCTTTTTTTGCACATCATCCAGATATTTCTGATAGGTAGCCAACAACTGTTCACCATAGTCACCAGGTTGATTAACTATGCCTAACTTTCCCTCAAGGAAGCCCTCAGGGTAACCATCTGCCAAGCGATCATAATACTCCTTGGCTGTCTTGGCTGCCTTTTCTTCCGCTGTAGCACCTATACAAGCAGCGAATACGAAGGAAGCTATTAGGATATAGAACAGATGCTTCACTTCTGACGAATAAAGATATTAATAGGTGTACCTGTCAATGTCCAGTTGTCACGCATCTTGTTTTCCAGGAAACGACGATACTGTTCCCTCACATACTGGGGCAAATTAGCATAAAACACAAAGGTAGGTATCTGGGTGTCAGGCACCTGCGACACGTACTTAATCTTGATATACTTTCCTTTGATGGAAGGTGGTGGCGTAGCCTCGATAATTGGCAACATCACCTCGTTGAGTTTTGAAGTACCTATCTTGATCTTACGATTCAGGTAGACCTCTTTTGCAGTCTCGAGCACCTTGAAGATACGCTGCTTAGTAACTGCTGAGGCAAAGATAATGGGGAAGTCAACGAATGGTGCCATACGCTGACGGATGGCATTTTCGAAAGTCTTGATGGCTTCCTGTGATTTGTCTTCCACCAAATCCCACTTATTGACGACGACCACCAGCGACTTGTTGTTTTTCTGAATCAGCTGGAAGATATTCATGTCCTGTGTCTCAATGCCACGGGTGGCATCAATCATCAGGATGCAGACATCACTATTCTCGATGGCACGGATGGAACGCATGACGCTATAGAACTCCAAATCCTCCGTCACCTTATTCTTACGTCGTATGCCAGCAGTATCAACCAAATAAAAATCGAAGCCAAACTTGTCGTATTTAGTATAGATAGAATCGCGAGTGGTACCGGCTATCTCTGTCACGATATTACGATCCTCACCAATAAAGGCATTGATAATGCTTGACTTACCGGCATTTGGGCGTCCCACTACTGCAAAACGGGGCGTGCCATCCTCGACATCATCAACCTCATCTGTCTTTAGCTTGGAAACCACGAAGTCCAGCAGATCACCTGTTCCTGAACCTGTGGCAGCACTGACACAGAAAGGATCGCCCAGTCCTAACTTGTAGAACTCGTACTGTCCATAGAGGTCCTTACCGTCATCGGCCTTGTTAGCCACAAGGACAACGGGTAGTTTGGAGCGACGGAGAATCAGCGCCACATCGCTGTCAAGATCAGTCAGTCCGTTCTTGATATCGACAAGAAACAGCACCAGATCAGCTTCTTCTGTGGCCACAATCACCTGCTTACGAATCTCTTCCTCGAAGATATCATCACTATTGACCACCCATCCGCCCGTATCGACCACCGAGAATTCACGGCCATTCCACTCGCACTTGCCATATTGGCGGTCACGGGTAGTACCTGCCTCATCGCTAACGATAGCACGACGAGAATTTGTTAATCTATTAAATAATGTGGACTTGCCGACATTAGGGCGTCCGACAATAGCTACGAGGTTACTCATATATCAATGTTAAGATTTTAGAGATTCACAAGGAAGGAAAGACCAATCGTGAAATAGTTCATCTTCTTGGTCCTCTTATATTCTATGGGACTAAAGTATTCTGCATAATCCGAATCCGTCTGCATCAGGTCATAGGTAGCCTTTGTAACACTCTTAGCAGCAAAATGGAAGGGATCGTACTTGAGCGTGAAGTCTTTCTTCGTGTAGTCGTAGTCGCAATACAGACGCCAAGAGAAGTTTGACTTATACTTGTAGGTCAGCGAAATACCAGTACCAAACGATGTAGAGCTCTTGGCACCCAGAGTCAGATAGTCCCAATCCTCAGTCCACTTCTCACCAGTACTGTTCGGATAATCCAGAGTAAGCTCTCTAGACTGTTGACCATTGTTGTTCTTCAAGTGGACTTCGTAATTGATATTCTTCACGTTACCTTCAGCATGGCCGTCGATATCCAATTCCTGAGTAAACGAGCGACCTATCAGAGCTTTCGTTCCGAGGGCAAAATGCTTGCTTAATGGGATATTGAAATAGAGACCAAGGCTACCAGTAAACTCAGCGAGGTGGTCACTCTTCACGACACCATAGAGGTCGGTAACAGGTGCATTTCTCATATACTCCTCTTCTGTATCGCCCCTATAGCCTATATGGTCATTATACATATAATAGTAAGGGTATTGAATGCCTTCCCCATTATCAAGGATAATAAACTCGTTGTTACCATCATCAGGGTAAGCCTCAGCATAAGTATCTCTCATACCATCCCACATATCCAGGTCTTCCACCTGAATCAAATCGGCATACTGTCCGAACGACTTGGCCGACTGAGCACGAACGCGCAAGCGTCCACCAATACCGATATACTTATTGAAAAAGTAAGCTCCTTCAGCATCCACCACAGTAGCAGAGCGGAACTTGATACTCTCATTACCCGTCTCTTCGCCAAAGTCGATACTCTTATTACCTAAGCCAATACCCATCGAAATGCTGAAGAACGAGGGATTCTCGAAATCCATATCCAGATCGTTATGCAACAGGCCCTTGCCCTTGAATAGCAGGTCGCCAATAGCATAACCTAACTCAGTAGACAAGATACCGATACCTGCACCCGACATCACGTCACTTACCCAGTGGCGGTTATTCAGCACTCTCATCACACCTGTTGCAGTAGCCATACCATAACCAGCTACCGAGAACCAAGGAGAACGGGTGAGACCGTATTCCTTATGCAACAAGGTAGCACCAACGAAAGCAGTAGCCGTATGGCCAGATGGCCATGAGTTAGCCGTCGATCCGTCAGGACGCATCTCCTTAGCTGTATACTTGATACCATTAACAAATCCTGCCATGATACCATAAGACAAAGCGGCACTAGCCAGCAGACGAGGCCAATCGCTACGGCCCTCGTAGCCACCAAGTTTCAGACCAACGACAGCAGCAGGCCCAAAGAACTGCAGGTAGTCATCGATACCTGTCTTAAAGTCGCTCAACAGCTGGGTATTCTTCTTACCACCCTTTTCTGCTTTCTGATTCACACGGAACATCGCCTTATCACCTTTGATAGCCAAACCTGCAAAGAAGAGTGGAACGCCCACAAAAGTCATGTCGTCCATAAACTTATAAGGCTTCACACCTGGGGCTGTCTTCGACTTGAAAAAATCGAAATCGGGCTTCCAGTCGCCTGTTGTAGTCATCGCGCCAACCGATACGGCATTGAGGTCCAGCGCAGGAATTGTTGTCGTGGTTTCACCATACGTCAACTTGGGCTCCATTTCAGGAACATCTAGCTTAAACTCTTCAGCAGAGGCTGCCAGTGTCAGACCAGCCAAACAGAGTAAGAAAAACAGTTTTTTCATATCTTCGTTTGTTTAATAATGATTGCGTTATTAATAATATACGGTGCAAAGATACAAAAAATAATTAATAATTGCAACTTTTTTTAAAAAATTGCAATCTTTTCTAATATAATAAGGTCTACTCTGGATTATATCCAAACGCGTTGAGTTCCCGTTGCGACGAGCGCCAGTCCTTGTCTACCTTGACGAAAGTCTCCAGATAGATGGGCTTGGCGAAGAACTTCTCCAATGCCTTACGAGCCTCCGTGCTCACCTTCTTCAGAGCAACGCCCTGATGGCCGATGATGATACCCTTCTGCGAGTCACGCTCTACATAGATAATAGCATTGATATGGATACTTTTCTCTGTTTCCTTGAAGCGTTCTACACGTACCTCTACAGAATAAGGTATTTCCTTGTCATAATACAGCAGAATCTTCTCGCGGATAATCTCTGAGACAAAGAAACGGGCGGGCTTGTCTGTCAACTGGTCCTTATCGAAATAGGCAGGACTCTCAGGGAGCAGTTCCTGAATGCGCTTCAGCAACATATCGACACCAAACTTGTTCTTGGCCGAGATAGGAAGAATCTCTGCATTAGGGAGTAGTGTATGCCATTTGTCGACAATCGTTGCCAATTGAGACTGACTACTCCCCTCGCCCTTTGGAGAGGGGTCGGGGGTGAGGCTGTCGATCTTATTGATGAGCAGCAATACGGGAATTGTCATCTTCTGCACCTTCTCCAGAAAGTCCATGTTCTTCTCTGGATTCTCAACGACATCAGTGACGTAGAGTAACACATCGGCATCCTGCAAGGCCGATTCCGAAAAAGCCAGCATCGATTCCTGTAACTTGTAGTTAGGTTTCAAGACACCTGGCGTATCGGAGAATACGATTTGCATGTCGTCAGTATTGACGATACCCATGATACGATGGCGCGTCGTCTGCGCCTTGAAGGTGGCAATAGAAATACGCTCACCAACCAACTGGTTCATGAGCGTACTTTTACCTACGTTGGGATTTCCAACTATGTTTACGAATCCTGCTTTATGCATATAAAAGCGGTAGCAAATTTTTCACTTTTCACTTATCACTTTTCACTTCCATCGTATGCCCACTTATAGTAGCCCGCTCCATGTACGAAGCCTGCACCAAAGGCAGTCATGATGATATTGTCACCCTTCTTCAGTTTCGATTCATTCTCCCAAAGAGCCAAGGGGATGGTGGCAGCTGAGGTATTACCTAAATGCTCAATGTTGACAATAACCTGCTCCATCGGCAATTCCAAGCGCTTGGCAACAGCCTCGATAATGCGCATGTTAGCCTGATGAGGAACAACCCACTGGATATTGTCCTTATTGAGTCCGTTACGCTCAGCAATCAATGCACAGTCATCACTCATATTAGTAACGGCATAGCGGAACACGGTACGACCTTCTTGATACAAGTAGTGCAGACGGTGATCGACAGTAAAATGACTAGGCGGACAAACAGAACCACCAGCTTTCAGATGCAGGAACGGAAGTCCCTTGCCATCAGCACGGAAGTAAGAGTCCATCACGCCGACATTCTCTTCCTCAGTAGCCTCCAGAAGAACAGCTGCAGCACCATCGCCAAACAGCGGACAGGTAGCACGGTCCTTATAGTCAGTCACTGACGACATCTTATCGGCACCAATCAAAATAATTTTCTTGTAACGGCCACACTGAATCATGGAAGCTGCTACATCGAGTGTATAGAGGAATCCACAGCATGCAGCCCAGAAATCGAAGGCAAAAGCATTCTTCAATCCAAGCTTACCCAGCACAATGCTGGCTGTAGAGGGGAACTTATAATCAGCGGTAGAAGTGGCAACGATGACTGCGTCGATGGTATCAGGATCTACACCCGTCTTCTGTATCAGTTGCTTGGCAGCCTTACGGGCCATATAGCTGGTACCAAGACCTTCCTCTGTGAGGATACGGCGTTCCTTAATTCCTACACGCGTCATAATCCACTCGTCATTGGTGTCTACCATACGCGACAGTTCCTCATTATTCAGAACATAGTCGGGCACATAGCCACCAATGCCGGTGATTATCGCATTGATTTTACTCATTATTCAGCTGCTTCGTCCATAACAATGGCAATCTTGCCACGATAGTAACCACAAGTTGGGCATACAGTGTGGTAGATGTGATAAGCACCACAGTTAGGGCATACTGCCAATGTGGGAGCTACTGCCTTGTCATGAGTACGACGCTTAGCGGTACGAGTGTTTGATTGTCTTCTTTTAGGATGTGCCATAATTCTATTACTTTAATGTTTAATCTTTAATGTTTAATTGTCTCAGTGCTTCCCAGCGTGGGTCTATCGCCTCGTCCTCCTCTTCGCTGCTTCGGACAGCACCGCTCAGCTCTTCGAGCTTCTGCGTCATCGCACTATTGCATTTTCCAGGTGCATGAACGTGCTTGATGGGTATGGCCAGCATTATAAACTCATAGATGAACCACGACATGTCGAGTATTCCTTCATTCTCGTCAATGGTCACGAGGTCATCGTCTTCGCTGTTCGTTTCGCCAAGCTTTACCATGAGACGATTGTCTGCCTCTATCGGCTGTTCCATGTCGTCCAGACAACGGTCGCAGCTGACAGTGACTGCTCCCTCGGTATGGAATAGGATTTCGAAAAAGCCGGCCATCTTGCGTATAGACGCCGACACATGCAATGAACCATGTTCCAACTGAGAGCCGTCAAGAGACGCAAAGAACTCATCGTTCAGATCGAAAACCAGGAGCTTTTCATCCTCCTTCAATCCTTTCAAATCAATCTTATAGGTCTCTAAACTACACATAGTTACACTTTAACGAGCTGCAAAGGTACGAATAATTTAATAAATAAGGAAACAGAATTAAGATTTTTTTCGCTTTTTATTGAAAATCAGCCACATAATTGCACACTCCAATATCCGTATGTGCAATCATTTTAGCATTTTGAAGGGGGACTATTCACTTTTCATCATCCATTGCTTTATTGTCATATTTCGAGAGGTCACACACTAGGAAACGATGCTTTTCTGGATATATATTCGCAAATTGTGTTAAAAATATATAGGTCATGCCATGTTTGGCATTTTTTTTAGTACTTTTGCATGCTTAATTTTGTATACATATGTCAAATAACAACAGTTTTGTAGGATTCAAGATTAAAGGAATTAGAGAATCTAAGAATCTTAGTATAGAGGAAGTAGCAGAGAGTAGCGGTCTTTCAATAGACCAGATTACATCCATTGAGAACGGTCAGAACATGCCGTCGTTAGGTCCGCTGATTAAGATTGCGCGCGCACTGGGAGTACGACTGGGCACATTTATGGACGACAACGATGCCTTAGGACCTGTTGTAACTCGTGCAAAGGACCGTGAGGCCGACAGCAGCATTAGTTTCAGCAATGGTGCTACCGACGCACGCAAGCACATGGAGTATCACCCACTGGCTCAGCAGAAGGCTGGTCGCCACATGGAGCCATTTATCATTGACATTAACCCCGAGGAGAGTCCTGAGTTCCAGCTCTCGGCTCACGAGGGTGAGGAGTTTATCTACGTGATGCAGGGCGAGGTGGAGATTGTCTATGGCAAGGAGACCTATACGCTGAAAGAGGGCGATAGCATCTTCTACGACTCTATCGTGAAGCACCACGTGCACGGAGCACCTGGAAAGAGCGCGAAAATTCTGGCTGTGGTTTACATCCCCTTCTGAAATTAAACATTAAACATTAAAGATTAAATTTCAGAATGGAAAACGTAAGATTAGATATGGCGGGCAGGCCATTGCCCAACAGAACATACCCAGCAGAGACAGGAAGCAAGGGATATGAGCTCTCTGAACGCACGCTGGGACAATGGCTAGAGCATTGGGCTGAGACTACGCCTGATAAGGAATATATCGTATACAGCGACCGCAATCTGCGATTCACCTGGAGCACGTTCAACCAACGTGTAGACAATCTGGCTAAGGGCCTGATATCGATCGGTGTGAAGAAGGGATCGAACGTAGGCATCTGGGCTACCAACGTGCCCGACTGGCTCACATTCCTCTACGCCACAGCAAAGATCGGTGCCGTGCTGGTAACGGTGAACACCAACTACAAGCAGAACGAACTGGAGTATCTGTGTAAGGACTCAGACATGCATACCCTCTGTATCACCGATGGTACATGGGACTGCAACTATGTAGATATGACTTACACCATGCTCCCTGAGCTGAAGACCTGTGAGCGAGGCCATCTTAACTCAGAGCGTTTCCCATACCTGAAGAACGTGGTTTACATAGGTATGGAGAAGTATCGCGGTATGTTTAACACTGCCGAGCTGTTGCTCTTGGGACAGAACATCGAGGACGAGGTTCTCGATGAGATGAAAAAGAACGTAAGCTGCCACGATACTGTAAACATGCAGTACACCAGCGGTACCACAGGATTCCCCAAGGGAGTGATGCTTACACACTATAACATCGCCAACGATGGATACTTCACTGGCGAGAACATGGGCTTTACGCAGGACGATAAGCTCTGTGTCTGTGTACCTCTGTTCCACTGTTTCGGTGTGGTACTGGCCACGATGAACTGTCTGACTCACGGATGTACAGAGGTGATGGTAGAGAAGTTCGACCCTCTGGTAGTGCTGGCATCAGTACATAAAGAGCGCTGTACGGCTCTCTATGGTGTGCCTACGATGTTTATCGCCGAACTGAACCACCCGATGTTCTCGATGTTCGACATGAGCTGCTTAAGAACAGGTATCATGGCTGGCTCACTCTGTCCTGTGGAGTTGATGAAGCAGGTGAGCGAAAAAATGTATATGACCATCACCAGCGTCTATGGACTGACCGAGAGCTCGCCTGGCATGACTCAGACCTGCCTGAACGACACCTTCGAGCAGAGATGCGAGACTGTGGGACGCGACTATCCTTTTGTTGACGTGAAGGTGCTCGATCCGGAGACGGGCGAGGAGTGCCCAGTAGGCGTGCAGGGCGAGATGTGCTGTAAGGGATTCAATGTGATGAAGGGTTACTACAAGAACCCAACAGCCACAGCCGAGGTGATAGACAAGAACGGCTATCTGCACTCGGGCGACCTGGGCGTGAAAGACGAGAACGGATTCTACAGAATTACCGGACGTATCAAGGATATGATTATTCGTGGTGGTGAGAACATCTATCCACGCGAGATCGAGGAGTTCTTGTACCACATGCCTGGCATCCGCGATGTACAGGTGGCTGCCGTGCCTTCGAAGAAGTATGGTGAGGCGGTTGGTGCATTCATCATTCTGGAGGAGGGTGTAAAGATGACTCCTGAGGATGTGCAGCTGTTCTGTCGTGGTAAGATAGCACGCTACAAGATTCCAAAGTACGTATTCTTTATCAAGGAGTTCCCGCTGACAGGCTCGGGCAAAATCCAGAAGTTCAAGCTGAAGGAGATGAGTCTGAAGCTGTGCGAGGAGCAGGGAATCGAGGTAGTTTAATATTTCGGCATCTCTATACGGAAGGTCGTACCTTTGCCAAGCTCTGACTGCTTGACATAGATACGGCCTTTATGATATTCTTCCACGATACGCTTGGCCAGCGAGAGTCCAAGTCCCCAGCCACGCTTCTTGGTGGTAAAGCCAGGCGTAAAAACATTCTTCAGGTCTTTTTTACGGATTCCCTTGCCCGTATCGCTTACCTCGATGACAATGCGATGGTCCTCGTCTGTCAGCGTCAGAGTGATGGTTCCCGCTCCCTCCATGGCATCGACAGCATTCTTGCAGAGGTTCTCGATGACCCATTCGAAGAGCGAGGCATTCATGCGTATAATCACCTCTTGTTCAGGCATTTGGCTAATCATCTGCACCTTGTTCGACGTACGGCGGTCCATATAGCTCACCACATGAGTCATCACCTCGTTGACTGAGGACTCAACAGGTTCGGGCAGTGAGCCGATCTTCGAGAAGCGTTCGGCTATCAGTTGCAGGCGCTTCACGTCCTTATCCATCTCAGGCAACAGGTCGTCGTCAGGATATTGTTCCTTCAGCATCTCCACCCAAGCCATCAAACTCGATACGGGCGTTCCAAGCTGATGGGCCGTCTCCTTCGACAAGCCTACCCACACCTTATTTTGTTCGGCTTTCTTCGATGACAACAGCGCAAAGATGGCCACAACCACGAAAATCAGCACGATGCCGAGTTGAACATAGGGCCAGGCCTGCAGGCGCTTAAGCATGATTGACTCGTCGTAACACACCAACTGGTCGTCGACGCGGATGGTATCACCCGACTGTACCATCCGTCGTGCCACCTGCTCAATATGTAAGGTATCATCTAAATTGCGGAAATCAGTAATGACGCCGTCGCTATTCATCACCACAACAGGTATTGTGTTGTTGCCTTCCAAAACGTTGAGCACCAGCGTCAGATCCGTATTCTCATCGGCAGCATTCAGTGCATGCAACGCCTGAGCCCACACCTCCATACGCCCCTGTTCTTCTTTCGACAGGTCGCGCACCAGGAAGTGCGACACCAGCAACGAAGCGATGGCGATAATCACCGCTGCCACCACCAACAGAATCTTTACTTGTCGGATACGATCAGTCCATTGCATACTTCTATATAACGTCATTTTCTACTATAAATTATCCTTAGTAGCTGAAATTTATAAAAAGAAGATTATGCGGCAGTCTGCCTAACGCACATGGAATATTCAGCAACGTCATTTACTTGTCAGACGTTTGATGTGTTGCTTCAGGATGTAATAGGCTGGCTGTGCCATGCTTCCGTGGTCGTAGCCCTGCATCTCGTAGAGCGTCACGTCCTTGTGCCCCACGAGTTTCAGCATGCGCCAAAAGTAGGCCTGTTCTTCGTAACGGCCAAATAGTTCCAACTCCCTGTCACCAGAGATGATGACGATGGGCGGTGCATCAGGACGGATATAGGTGAGTGGGGCATACTGGTCGATAGTAGCCTGCAATGGATGGATGCCCTGCTGCTTTCGTACGTTATAATGAGTGATACACTGACCGCTGAAGGGAATCAGGCCAGCTAATGAGTCTGCATCGACGCCATATTTGGCGAGCCACCGTTTGTCGAGCCCAATCATGTCGAGCAAATAGCCTCCGGCAGAATGGCCTGCCACGAATATCTTGCGACGGTTTCCATTGTACTTTCCAATATTCTTGTAGGTCCAGGCTACGGCAGCTGCAGCATCGTCGAGGATGTCGTCGATAGGAGCCTTCGGCAAGAGACGGTAGTTGGCTGCAACAACCACGAGGCCGCTGTTCTTGAGCTGCGGGTCGATGTGCTTGCTGCCACCTTCGATGCCACCGCCGTGGAACCATACGACAACGGGCACGTCCTTTAATTCAGTGGGGTAATAAACGTCGAGCTTACAACGTTCCTGGGCGTAGGCATCGGAAGACTCGGTATAGGGGATGTCGTTCTCCTGCTTGTACTGTGCCATAGTGATGGCGGGGAGCATCAATAGAAGTACAAAGATGGTGATAATAGTCTGTCTCATACGTTCGGTTTTTGCGGAGTTACTTGATAAACAATGCTATTTCTTGGTGCAAATTTAACGATAATTCCGTAATTATCACTAACTTTACAAGTAAAAATAACGTTTTCCTGTTTAATTTTGTCAGGTATTGCGTGCCAAGGCTCTCATTACTCGTAGCTTATCAAATATTCCCACGTTGGGAATGTTTATTCCCAGGCTGGGAATATTATGTTCCCAACGTGGGAATATTTAGCCAGCCTCCGGCTCCGCAAAAGTAGCCCTTATTGAAAAATAAGGGTACCTTATTGGACAACAAACGGCACTTATTACGAAAAGTCCTCCATCTCTCCCATCAACCCTTCAGAAATCCTTTATTCAAAGGGCTTTCGTTGATTTTATCTCTCCCGTCATCCCTCACGCCACCTCTCCCATATCTCTCCCGTCTTGTTTACCTTATTATATATAGAGGACAAAATTGACATTAAGACTTGAAAAAATCCCCGAATTTCTAAGGTAAAAACTTGCATATCACGATTTTTTTTCGTACCTTTGCATCGTACTAAGGAAAACGCCAGAAGGAAGTGGATTAAACTTTAAATCTAGCATCATATGGAGAAGAGCAATCTTTTGCCTGTAGGGACTCTAGGAGCCTCTCAGGATGGAACGCTTGTCATCGAGCAGTTCCTCATGGCGAACTACCGTTTCCGTCGAAACATCCTGAACGGAAAGGTTGAGTTTGCGGTTCTGCCTAAGGCTGATAACAAGGCTGAAGGCAATACTGTCGACACGTTCGACAGTCTCTCGAGCGCCTCTTTTGAGGCAGATTTGGATTACCGTCCGCTGACACCAGCAGCCCTGAACAGCATCATCATTCGTGCCAAGCGCGAGCAGGTGATGGAAAAGGGCAGTCCCAAGACGGAGATAACGGAATATGTGACCTCAGAGGAGGTGCCTGAACACAACCCTGTGCAGCAGTTTCTCAAAAGTCTGCCAACTTGGGACGGACAAAACCATATAGCCAAGGTTTTCGGACGTCTACCTGGCATCACCTCTGAGCAGCTGAACTACCTGACCATCTGGCTGCGCTCCTCTGTGGCCCACTGGCTCCAGATGGATATGCTGCATGGAAACGAGTGTGTACCCACATTCATCGGAGCTCAGGGCTGTGGTAAGACCACCTTTGTGCGTCGACTGTTGCCGCTGAATCTGCGTGAGTACTATCTGGACCACCTGAACCTGTCGAATAAGTTCGACAAGGAGATGGCGCTGACCAACAATCTCTTCGTCAATCTCGACGAGTTGGATGCCATCCGTCCCTCGCAGCAGTCATCGCTGAAGCAGACGCTGTCTGTCAGCAAGGTGAATGGTCGTCCCATCTTTGGACGTACTCAGGAGGATCGTCCACGATTCGCGTCGTTCGTGGCCACCACCAACAACCGTCATCCGCTGAAGGATGTCACAGGCTCACGTCGCTATATCTGCATCTTGATACCAGATGGTCAGCTAATTGACAACACAGGCGACATTGACTACAGTCAGCTTTATGCCCAGGTGGTTTACGAGCTTCAAGAGCAGAAGGCACCTTATTGGTTCAACAACGATGAGGTGGCCCGTATTCAGCAGCTGAATCAGGACTTCATGGAGAAGAAGGACCTGGGCGAGATGTTCATCGCCTGTTTCCGTCAGCCTCATGAAGGCGAGGTGGTGAAGACGATGAACTGCGACCAGATGATTGGCATCATGCAGAAGGATTATCCTACGCTGGAGAACACCATTGGCAACAGGGTTCGTCTGGGTAAGACCATCTCTGCTCTTGGTTTCGAACACAAGGAACACTCGCATGTGGCCTATTACAAAGTGGTACCGCTTCGAGCTGCGTGAGGGTTGACGGGAGAGATGACGGGAGAGATATGGGAGAGATCAGAAGCATCTCTCCCGTGCTCCAGCCCCTTTACACAAAGGCCTTCCGCAAGATGACGGGAGAGATGAGAGATTTTTGTTTGATAACTAAAAAAGATACAAATATGGAAGAAAAGATATTGACTTACAAAGATGTTCCAATGGGATATTCACTGTGCTTCAACCATGAATGCACAAAGAAAGCGTGTTGCATGCACTATCAGGCCCAGTTGACGATGCCAAAAGACCGTCTCGCAGGACCTGCCGTCTATCCGACGGCCTGGCAGGACGGTGAGTGCAAGTATTTTCGCGAAAAACGGCTCGTGCAGAAAGCGTGGGGCTTTACAAAGCTCTATCATAACGTACCTCAAAAAGACAAGCCAGAGGCCCGACATTGTGTCCGAAGTTACTTCAGCGGAGGCTGTGGTCCTTACTACCGTTACCATCATGGCGACAATAAGCTCTCACCTCGCCAACAGCAGGACATCATGGCCATCCTGGCTAAGTTCGGCAGCACCGATGGCATCCGCTTCGACCACTACATTGAAGATTGGGACTTCGGGTAAAACATAACTAAAACCTTTCGTTAGTAACTAAAAAAAGAGTTTAACAACCGTTAAAAACTAAGGCTTTTAGTTGTAAGTAACGAAAAGATTTAGTTACTTTGCGCTCAGATATTGATAATTGACGCAAGTAACGTTTGAAACTAAAAGCAAAAAAGCAATGAAGAAACTGACCAACAAGGAAAAGGAAATCATGGACCTCTACTGGAAGCACGGTCCCATGTTCGTTCGTGAGTTGTTGGAGCATTACGACGAGCCCCGTCCACACTTCAACACGCTGTCAACCATCGTGCGTATCCTGGAGCGTGAGGGATTCCTCGGACATAAGCAGTTTGGTAATACCTTTCAGTACTATCCGCTCATTACAGAGGATGAGTACGGACGCAAGTCGATAGCTGGTATCATCAAGAACTACTTTGGCGACTCCTACCTCTCTGCTGTCTCCTCGTTTGTCAAGGAAGAGAAGATCAGCGTAGAAGAACTGAAAGAACTGATAGAACAAATTGAAACAAGCAATGATTGATTTTCTCGTATATGATGCCAAAGTGGCGGTATTGATAGTGGTTTTCTACATGTTCTACCGCCTGCTGCTCTCTCGTGAGACGTTCCATCGAGTGAACCGCGTGGTGCTGCTCTTGACGGCAATCGCCTCGTTTGTACTGCCGCTGTGTGTCATTACGATGCACGAAACGGTAACCATTCAGGCTGTGCCTGAGGTAAGCATAGGCGATGTGCAGATGACGCTGGCTGAAGAACCAGCCACACCGCTATGGCAAATTCTGCTGCCCATCCTATATATAGTAGGTGTGCTGGCAACGCTGGGACACACCCTGCTGGCAATACGGAAAGTCATACGCTTGATACGACAAAGCGAACAGCATCCCCAATCTGACGGCACCATCGTCTGCGTGACCGGTAACACTGATGTGGCACCTTTCAGCTGGATGCGCTATATCGTGATGAATCGTGGCGACTATGAGGCCAACGATGCTGCCATTCTTGCTCATGAACGAGGACACATCCGTCTGCGTCATTCCTACGACGTCGTCCTCGTGGATCTGCTCACCGCCCTCCAGTGGTTCAACCCCGCCATGTGGATGCTGCGCCAGGATTTACGCGCCATCCACGAATACGAGGCTGACGGTGCAGTACTCTCTCAAGGGATTAACGCGCGTCAATATCAATATCTGTTAATCTCGAAGGCCACAAGCATTGGCGGGTACTCCATTGCTAACGGCATCAGTCACAGTACCCTCAAAAATCGTATTCACATGATGACAAATAAGAAAACCCGTAGCAGCCACCTGTTGAAGCTGCTCGCCCTCGTGCCCATCATCGGCACAGCCCTCGCCCTCAACGCCCGTACCGTAACGGATTACGTCTACGACGAGCCCCAGAAGAAGCAAATTATCAAGAAAGGAAAGGCGAATGCCAAGATCAACGCTGGAAACGTTGGTGAAATCGTAGTCGTAGAGCAGGCTCCAAAAACTGAGACAAAAGCCGAAGACAACGAGTCCTTTACCGTTAGGGGAAAAGTCTTTGATGATGCAGGAAAGCCCGTTATTGGTGCTGTTGTCTTAATCGACGGTAGCAAGAAAGGTAGCGTTACCGACGTGAATGGTGCATTTACCATCAAGGCCAATATGGGTGACTACTTGAATATTTCCTACGTAGGATTGGAAACCGTCCGTTTGGGCGTTAGTAAGATGTATGCAAAAGAACATGAATACATCATTCCGATGAGCAAGGAAAACGCAAGTGGCAACAAGCCCTTCGATGTCGTAGAACAGATGCCTCAATTCCCTGGCGGTCCTGCTGCTCTGATGGAATACCTCTCCAAGAACGTTCGCTATCCTGAGGAGGCTCATAAGAATGGCGTTCAAGGTCGCGTCATTGCCACTTTCGTCGTTGAAAAAGACGGCAGTATTACTGAAGCTCGTATCGCCAGGTCTGTCGATAATTTGTTGGATGCAGAGGCGCTCCGTGTGGTCAATGCAATGCCCAAATGGACTCCAGGTATGCAGAAAGGCGAACCTGTACGCGTCAAATACACCATTCCCATCACGTTCAAGTTGCAGGGTGACGCAAAGGCTAAAACGGAGAATATAGTACTCGGCAAAGAGCACAAAGGGAAAGACTTTTCCCTGATAATTGATGGCAAGGTAGTGGATGTTGCCGATTTAAGCGGCATCTCCCCCGACAACATCGAAAGCATGAAAGTCGAGAAGGCTAAGGATGAAACGTCAAAAGACAGGCTTATCATCACTTTGAAGAAAAAGAAATAAACACTCTCTCGTTAAGCATAGGCTATTCACTATGTTTACCCTCGCCCTACTGGTGGCTCTCCCCGTCAGGGGCGAGGGTTTCAAGCAGATTAGACGCATTATCTCTTTACCCACACTTTGAAAGCATGAGAGCCACGAGTGGTAAGGCCTGAGGTCGGGTCGGACGTAAAACGCTTCAGCTCCTGCGATGCGCCACTACGACTAAGTCCGGTAAGAATGGTGTAATCTGTCAGCGTCATCTGGTTGTTCTTTTCAATGAATTCGAGTGCCTTTGCTAGTCGCTGTGCTGGTGTGGTCTTCAACTTTTTGTAACGCTTCACGCCTGGCTCAGCGCGCTCAAAAGTGTTTTGCCGATTGATGGTTTTCAGCAGGTTCTTGTCAACCTTGAAGTTCACGCTTCTGGCGTTAACGTGCCGATAGCTGCTCTTGTCTTTGTCATCAGGCGAGTCGCAGAAACCCAGCGACAACGAGAACACGCCAAGTCCATCAATTTTGATATTGTGTCCCATTGGCAGCACATCGCTCACCGTCTCTACCAGCGTATCGATCACACCTCGAATCGTTGCCTCGCTGAAGGCTGGCGAGTGTGTGTGGATGCGCTTTATCACTTGTGCGTAATCGAACATCGTATAGGTCTGCATTTTCGGATAGGGCGCCTTCTTCTTGTTCGCCATTCCATCGGCCATCTCTTGAAGAATATAATTTGCCATAGTCTTATTGTTTTTTTATTCTTTGTCCTTATCTTTTTGTTTTCTCTTAGTTATCTATTTTTAATTCATAGTCTTTAAACATAAGTTCATAGTTCTATAAACTCATATTCGCAGTACTTTGTATACATATTCAAAGACTAAATATATCTTTTTCTTGGCCACAAAGATACAAATAGTTTTCAAAGTAACAAAATATTTCTTTAGTTTTCTTATGATATATACTAAGAGCATGAAACACAACTCTACATGACGATGTGGAAAAATGCGAAATAACAAAGAAAATTAGGAGTAAGTTCTAAAAATCAGAAAATATTATCAATTTTCTTTTGAAATTCAAAATAATTATGTAATTTTGCACCGAATATGAGAATTGTATCACATAGACGATTAGTTGAGTTCTATAGTTCAGAAGGACATGGAGACGCTCAAGCTGCACTTGAACGATGGTATGACATCGCAGAAAAGGCAGAGTGGAAGAACCTGTCGGATATAAAGGCAGACTTCCCCACAACAGACTACGTTGGAAACCAACATTATGTCTTTGACATCAGGGGCAATAAATATCGTCTGGTTGTTGTTGTGAAGTTCACAATAGGACATATATTCATCCGATTTGTGGGTACACATAGTGAATACGATAAGATTGACGTTTCAACGATATAATATAAGGAGGTACAAATATGGCAAAGATTACTAAAGAACAATACGAGTTCGCATTGGCAAGGATTGAGGAACTGTTGCCGGTAGTGGATGACAACACGCCTTCCAACGACCGCAATGCAGTAGAGTTGACAATGATGTCGGATGTCGTCATAGACTACGAAAAGGAGCACTATCCCATTGGAAAACCTACCGTTGCCCAGCTGATACAGCTTTCTTTGGATGAGAAGAAAATGAGCCAGAAACAATTGGCTACTGAGATTGGGGTTAGTCCTTCACGCATAAGCGACTATGTTTCAGGTAGGGCAGAGCCTACGCTGAAGATAGCCCGTTTGCTTTGCGCCACTTTGGGAATAACACCAGCTGCTATGCTAGGATATTAATTTTGAGTAAAATGAAACAGAGATATGCCGTTATCGTGCTATTTGCACTAATTATCGCTTCAAGCTTTACTAGCTTGGATAGTTACAGATCGACTAGCAGGCTGGTGAATGAGGATATGGACAGAGCACTGGCTTTGGCCTTGGAGGAACAGCAGAGCGATGTCATCAGTCAGGATACGATCCAGATGTTCAATAGCCATTTGCAGATAGCTGAACTGCGCGGAAAGGCTACTCTGGCAGTTGACACCCGTGGACAAAGGTTCAAAGCGTATGCTCATTGCTCTGAGGCTACTATCTTCACCCTGTCAGACCAAAGGCCAGCAACTATCCTGTGGGCATTAACAGGTTTTTGGGCAATGCTGATGTGGTATCGTCATCGGCAATCACTCGTGGGTGAGCCGTTAGCGGTGACCAATGCCAATAGGAATGCCTTTGGTGGATTGACATACTTAGAAGAGGATGGTCGTTTCTATGCTGCCGATGGCAATTTGGTACAGCTCACTCCCATGCAACACCAACTGATGGAGATGTTCTTCCAGTCACCATCGCATTCGCTGACGAAAACGGAGATTTGTAATGCTCTCTGGCCCAAGAAACCCGATGCCAGCGAGACACTCTACACCCTAATTCGCAGATTAAAGCCAGTCATAGAGCAACATTCTGACCTAAAAATCGAGTCAGATCGCAGTAAAGCGTATCAGCTGAAAATCAAATAGTTAGCTTGCTGACATCGTATCTGACAATGAAATGTCAGACAAATGTCAGATAGTTTTTTCGATAATAAGGTAATCTCTTCGTACCTTTGCAACAAAAATGCAAGATATGAAGAGATTATTGTTTTGTTTGTTGGCTGTTTGCGCATTGACCTCAGCAGCTCAAATAGATGAGGGCGAGCACCAATCGTCTGAAAAAACGGTCACTCTTGACGAGGTGACAGTAAAAGGCGCACGTACCATACAAAAGGTGGACGGTCAATGGATCTATCCCACAAAGCAGCAGATAGAGAATTCTGCTAACGGCTATTCACTACTGGCAAAACTCACTCTGCCTCACATCCGCGTGGAGGAGGCGATGAACAGCATTACGGCATTGACGAATCTTGGAACAGTTCAAGTGCGCATCAACGACATCATTGCTTCACGTGAGGATTTGCAGACACTCGACATGCAGGGTATCGACCACATTGAGTTTATCGACAATCCTGGTGTGCGATATGGTGAGGGTGTCGCGTACATTATTGATATTAAGGTGAAGAAGCCCGTGAGTGGTTACGTCGTCGGCACCCAATTAACCAATACGCTAACCACTGTGAATGGCAATGAGTCACTCTTTGGCAAGATCAATCACGGTCGCAGTGAGTTTGCACTCAGTTATGACTTTGACTATCACAACTTCAAGGGCGCAGAATACGATGAGCAAGCCTCTTATGAGATAGAGTCAGGCGACATTGCCTCCATCCATCGCTATAGTCTGAACAAACAGAGTAAGAATATCAGTCACAATGCCCAGCTGACCTATAGCCTGAGCGACTCGAACTATGTTTTTCAGGCCAAACTCTCAGGAAGTAGCGATATTCAACCTCAACGTAGAAACGCAAAAATGATGATTAATAATGTTCCCTATGACGAACTTTCATCATCCCGTAGCACTTCGCCATCGCTTGATCTCTACTACCATCAAGACTTCCATCGCCATCAGTCGTTGACAGCGAATGTTGTAGGAACGTATATCAAAACCACTGGCGATACTGAAAACAATGAAGGTTCTGCCTATCGCTATGACATCAACGGACGGACATACTCTCTTTGGAGCGAGGCCATTTATGAGAACCAATTGAAGCCTTTTACAGTTTCCGCTGGGGCACAATACGGACAGCGATATAGCCATAATACCTATCAAGGCGATGTTGATGCAACAAACGATATGCACACTTCCAGCCTTTATCTCTTCTCACAGCTGAGGGGACATCTTGGTAAACTCTCGTTTATGGGCGGTCTTGGTGCCAGCAGACGATACTATCGTCAGGGGGATGTGACGCAGGATTACTGGTTCTTCCGTCCCAAGTTCACTGTCAGTTATCCCCTGACCAACAGGCTAAAGGTGAAATATGACTTCGAAATCTCGCAGCACACATCCCAGATAGCCCTCGTCAGCAACGTCAGCATCAAGCAGAATGCGATGGAGACCATCCTTGGCAATCCGGATATTCACCCCAACCGAGTCGTCTCCCACCAACTGAAACTCTCTTATTCCACACCTCGCTTTACCTCCGAACTACAAGGCTATTACCGTCTGAATCCTCATTGCAATATGGAGAAGTACATCCGCCAAGACGGCCATTTCTATCAGACGCAGACCAATGCGGACAACGAGTGCAACTTCTTCTATTTCGAAAGCTACAATCAGTGGGACATCATTCCAGAGAAACTGACAGCGACCGTCTATGGCGGCATCTATCGCTTCTTTAATTTTGGAGAGGATTACACGCACACCTATACCTCGTTCAATGGAGGTTGTTCATTACAAGCCTATTTGGGGCGCTGGACGCTTGGTGCATACGCTGATAATGGATGGAACTTTATGGAAGGAGAACATCGTGGTCATCAGGCGCCAGCATGGTACATCACTTGTAACTATCGTATGAACGACGCCATCTCCATTTCTCTCTATGCCCAACATCCGTTCAGCCAACATCCATTGACAAATAAGACTGAGGTCGTAAGTCGCTATGTTCAGAAAGAAATCTCTCAGCACTCTCGCGACTACGGTAATATGTTAACCCTCAAGCTATCTTATCGCCTCGATCGTGGGCGCAAGTATCGGGACATCCAGCGCTCTATGAACCATAGTGATAAAGAAACGGGTATTCTGTCTAAATAGCCCAAATAGTATGCGCAAGGTCATTTTCCTTTTTATCGCCTTTATCCTCGTAGCGGTGAGCATCGACTGGATTCATTCTTGTGCTGACCTAAAGTCGCACAAAGAGGTATTCGGTCGCCACCTCACTTATGCCGAAATGTACGAATATAAGGATAAGGATTATGACTACGTTGTTCGCGTCCCTTCGTTCTTCAACGCTCAGCCCGATTCGCTTCAGGAAGAGAAAGGCCGCATGCGTTTCGACTATGCCGACCAGTGGATAACCCTGGTCATTGAAAGCCACGTGGTGAATTCT